>Ga0208695_1000428_pt1 | contig 46969 bp, 53 predicted proteins | sample AD_UKC111_MetaG_FD_184449 | JGI IMG/M metagenome (GOLD analysis project Ga0208695, IMG submission 184449) | Active sludge microbial communities of municipal wastewater-treating anaerobic digesters from Hong Kong - AD_UKC111_MetaG (SPAdes)... | ecosystem: Engineered > Bioreactor > Anaerobic >... | reverse complement strand
GAGATTTTACATCCAATCCTCGTTTCTTTAATTCGTAGCTTAAAGCATTTTCATATACCGACTCAAATAAACCAGGACCAAGTTTATTGTATACATCATAAATAGCACCTCTTATCTGGTAGGCAATTTCATTTTCACTCATATCTAATCTTTTCCATTACTAAGTTCAATCACATAAATAGCATTTGTTTGAATTATTATTATATACATTCTGCGAAATCCGCGTTTTTATCTGCGTAATCTGCGGGAAACAAACTATGCGTAATCTGAGGGAAATAATCACACCGGCTCATAGTAGGTATCATGGTCATTCGGATCATAGAATTCATTTATCCAGAACATAGTTAGTAACTCGTTATCCCCAATGTTAGTAATATTATGTGTATACCAAATTGGCATATCTACATAAGCAGGTTCATCCCCATTTAAGATATATTCAATAACTTCGTCGGTTCCATATTTCCGCAATTTAATAGATGCTTTTCCTTGTATCACAGCAAATCTTTCTACTTTTCTGGTATGGAAATGATTTCCTCTCGTAATTCTGGGAAGAGTTGTAGAAAAAGAAACTTGTCCAGGGGACATAAACTTCATTGTTTCTACATAGATACCTCTATCATCTGAATGCTTATTGTATTTCACCGGAAAATGCTCTTTGGGTAAATACGACCGAAAAGTATTGAATAAGCACACTTCAAACCAATCGGTCAAATCAGGAAAAATCCCTTTCACAACATAGGTCTCATAATAGGCCTTGAGTTTATCCAATAATTCTGAAACCTTATATTTTGCCCTATATTGCACTTCCAAAACTCTTAGTGGTACCCATTCCTCAGTGCCCTCAGTGGTTGCATTCTCAGTGCTCTCAGTGTCCTCAGTGGTTGCATCCTCAGTGTCTTCATTGTTTTCTTTATCCGCGTAATCCGCGTTTTTTTCTGCGAAATCTGCGGGAAATAAATCAATAATCACCTTCACCAAATCCCCCACATAGATCAATTTTAGTTCATTATCCACCTCAATCTTTGGTTCCTGCTTATTGCATATCTGATATGAAAATGTAGAAATCACAGAATTATAGAATGGCTTTCCAAAAGGACCAAATACATTAGGAATAATCAGTCCAGTAAATTTTTCATTGTTTCTATCTGCCCATTGATTAAATAATTCTCTGCCCTCTCTTTTAGAACGTCCATATAAATTATCCCGTTCTTCCTGAAGCGATGAACTCATAATTACATAAGGTTTGCTATTTGTCCGCTCCATTGAATCAATTAATTTTTGCACCAATTCTATATTTGTTTTATATAGCACATCAGGATCATTATGCCTATTCATTGCTGCCAGATGGATTATCACATCACACTTTTTAACAAAGGTATCCAGTGCTTCTTCTGATTGAAAATATTCATCCTGGAAGGGAATTCTGATATATTTATCCGGCTGCAAGCTGAGGGTGTTGTATAAATGAGTTCCGATGAACCCAGCTTGACCAGTTATGCCTATTTTAATCATTATTCTGTTTCCCGCAGATTACGCAGATATTTTTTTATAATATACATAAGTAATTTTATAAGCCGTTTAATTTGCGGATGATGCTATTATTGATGTTAGAAGTGTTAAAGCTAACAAGGATGCCAAGTTTTAAATTAGTTAGCTTTAGATAGGTTAAAAGTTGTTTATGATGGACAAGAGCAAGATTCTCAACAGATTTCAACTCTATAATTACTTTATCTTCCACTAATAAATCCATTTTAAAACCAGCACCCATATCAATTCCATCATAAATAATATTAATAGGAACCTGAGATTTAACCTCTAATCCTCGTTTTGTTAATTCATAACTCAAGGTATTCTCATAGACAGATTCAAATAAACCCGGACCAAGTTTATTATAAACATCATAAATAGGACCTTTTATCTGATAAGCTATTTCGTTTTCACTCATATCTAATCTTTAGCATTATAATATTGTTACATTGCATAAACAAATTTCATTTCTAACATTCTTATTATTAAACCTAATCTGCGTAATTCGCGTTTTTATCTGCGTCATCTGCGGGAAACTAGCTCTTCCTGGATATATTTCAGGGTAAGCAATTTCTCTTTCACCTCTTCCACATTCAGCCGATAAGTATTCTCCGAAGTATATTCCCCCACTTCTGCAACTTTTGCTTCCCCATTGCTAAAATATTTATCATAATTCAGGTCTCTAATATCGGCAGGTATCCGATAATAACCTGGCAGGTCAATAGCTTTTACCATTTCTTCTCTATTCACTAATGTCTCATGTTTCTTTTCCCCATGCCTGGTGCCAATTATCTTTATCTCTGTTTTTGCTTCAAAAAGTTCTATAAGTGCCTGAGCCAGATCTTTAATTGTAGAGGCAGGCGATTTTTGTACAAAGATATCACCCTGCACTCCATTTTGATATGCATAAATAACAAGTTCAACAGCTTCTTCCAAGGACATTAAATAACGGGTCATTTCCGGGTCTGTAATAGTAATCGGTTTCCCTGCTTTTATCTGGTCAACAAATAGTGGTATAACTGAACCTCTGGAAGCCATCACATTTCCATACCTTGTTCCGCATAAGACAGTTCCATTTTCCGGTTGCTGTCTGGAATAAGCAATCATCACTTTTTCCATCAATGCCTTGGACATTCCCATAGCATTTATAGGATAAACAGCTTTATCTGTAGAAAGAACTATTAACTTCTTTGCATTATTGGCAATGGCGGCTCTGATTACATTTTCTGCACCCAAAACATTGGTCTTAACAGCTTGAACCGGAAAAAATTCACAGGAAGGAACCTGTTTTAAAGCCGCAGCGTGAAAAACATAATCCACACCCACTATAGCATTAGCCACACTGTCATAATCCCTTACATCCCCAATATGAAATTTGATTTTGGGGTTATTATATAATTTTCGCATATCATCCTGTTTTTTTTCGTCCCGGCTGAAAATGCGAATCTCTTTCACATCGGTATTCAAAAATCTCTGCAAAACAGCATTCCCGAAAGAACCTGTTCCACCGGTAATAATAATTACTTTATCTTTAAACATAACTTTTCCTTTATCCCTATTGAATTATCTATTTATTTCAGCTTAAAACTAATGGTATATAAGTAACTTTTAATTTTTCTTTTCTCCTTCGTCTTTCCCTTTATCTTCACAATCTTCTCTAACTTTTATTTTCTCAGTGCATTCAGTGTCCTCAGTGCTCTCAGTGGTTACCTTATTTGAATCTTCCAAAATCAAAATCCTTTGCTCTGGTTTCTTTCACAAATTCAGGATAATTCTCAACAAACCAGATAAGAAAAGCAGATACATCAATTTTATCAGCAAGAAATTTTTCTCTTTTAGGTAAGTACTCCTCTTTCGTATTTTGTTTTAAAGCAAGTTCTTCTGCTTTTTTTATTGCAGCTAATTGATCTTTAATTGTTTCATTATAATTAAATACTAATCCATAAAACTTCTCTAGATCATCAGTATAACCTCTTCCCTTATTATCAAGATACAGATGGGACACCTAGACATGCACATTCAGAAGCCATTGTTCCACTTTCTCCAACAAAAAGTTGAGCAAAAGCCAAAGCATTATGCCTTTGTTCAGCAGGAACATTAATCTGAAATTTTTTCAACTCTTCCGGCAGTTCAGATTCAGAGGAAATAAATACTCGTAAGTGTTTTGACAGGGTATTAACTAATTTTATTTTATTCTCATAGGATATACCCCTATGTCCTATATCATGGGATGCCTTCCAGGCAACAAATCTTACAATTGCATATTTTTCACCTTGTTTCACTCTTAAAATGTCTAAGACACTTTCATCGGGAGTGAATACATTGGGATGTAAATAAGCAAGTTCATGGTAGCCAGGATATTTAATCTCCTTTTTGCCTAAATAAGGATAAGGATAATCATCAGTAAGAACTACATCCGTAAAAAGCATACTTAGTTTTACCTGTTCCATATTGAAAGTATCTTCCAAAGCAATATGAGGTTTGTGCATAATAAATGAAGTAAAAGCTGCTATAGTTGACCCATGACTAACAAATATATCCGGTTTAAATTAAATAGCAGTATTTAATAAGTATTCCCAAACACACCGTATATAATCAGTTTGAAAAAGTTATCATCAAGTTCAATTAAATGATAATTTACTGGAAGTTTAGAAAATATCATTAAAGGTATATCAATATCATAATTACCTAATCTACCATAAGAATAAGTAGTAAAATGAAATTTATAAAAATGAGCACAAATTACATTTGCCCTCACATCGAAACCTCCGGTTAATAATATTACATTCTCATCTTGAAAATACTTCTTTACCTTCTCAATATATAGGACTGAAGTATATTGAAGTGTTTTTTAAATTTATTGGTTTAGATAAAATAAATCAAAAAACGTTGATTATTACGGTTAGAGAATCCGTCTGAAGAGACATTAATCTCAGATCCAAATTATAATCTTTTAATAAAATCATAATAAGTTCTACAACCCATAGGAGTATATAATATAACTAATTCTGGGTAAAATAAACTGTCACTTTTATCATTATTTATTAAACTAGCCATTTTACTATACGACGATGAAACAGGGGCTATAGTTCCATCTATATAATAATATATAGGAAGTAAACCAATTAGCTTTAATACAGATTGAATTTAAACAAGTAGAAATCGTAATTTAATATGCATACCATCTTGAAGGTCAGATCTAATCCTAAAATTATCTGGGGATATTACATCACCAAATTTAAGAAGTGTTTTCTCATTTACATCTTTACTCAGATAATCTAAAAGTTTCTTATTTTAAATATATACAATGTTATTAAAGCATTCTTACGTAGCCAAATCCCCACAATATTCTACGGTTATGTTATTGATAAGTCCCCAATTATATCTAAAATAAAAATCCATACTATAGCTCAATTATTGATAAATAATTGTTTTAATCTTTTTCTTTATACTGATAATATTCAAAGTTTTTAATCGCCTAAAAGGATTTCTATTATTGGAAAAAAAATAACGTATTATAGGATATAACTGCTTTTCATAGAATAGATAAAGAAACCATAAAGTATTTATGTGAAGTAGAGGAATAAATATTCTCATCCTATCATCATACAATAATCGCTCGTGATTATCAATTGTAAGATAATGGCTCTTTTGGTTAATTATAATATAATATACATATAAATATCTGCTGTTACATTCAATATTAACTATTATGGACTGAGAACTCCTTTTCTTGTCAAATTCAATTATCTTCCCATTTATTTGTATATCTGAAAAGCAGAAATTTCCTAAACTATAGAAAATATATTTGCCCTTATAAATCTCATAAGGATGGAGTGTATGAGAATGATGACCAATTATTAGATCTGCACCAGCATCGATTATTTTATGAGCAATTGGAATTAATTCTCTATCAGGAAGTTTGGCACCTTCCATTTTACCACCCCAATGAGGATAAACGATTACATAATTAACTTTGTTCTTTAGCTTGGCTATATCTTCTTCAACTTTTTTTAAATAAAACCAATTAGGATTAACTTTTGCATCCTTTGGCAAATTGGGATTTGTATCTTTAGTTACATAATTCAATATAGCTATTTTAATTCCATTTTTTTTATATATATAGGGTTCATTTTCATTACCGCTTACGGAAGCACCAATGTAATTTATGCCATTTTCAGATAAGAAACTAACTGTATTATTAAAACCCTCTTCTAAATTATCATAACAGTGATTATTTGCCAAACAAGCTAAACCAAGATTAATATCTTTTAAATAATTTAATGTTTCAAGCTTTGTTTTTAACCGCGGTTTTTTTAGTAGATTCTCACCTTGCTTGCTTTCAGCTAAACATTCTAAATTACCTACTACTAAATCGCTTTTATTTAAGATACTCCCAATTTGTTTGAACGGTTTTTCTCCTCTTTCATATAAAACATTATAATCATCATTTAAGCTGATATCCCCTAGAAAAGAGAGAGAAATAAAATTTTCATCAATCATATATATCCTTAATTCTTTATTCGCCACTCTAAAATAAATAAAGCTTTTCTTTATTACTTACATAGAATAAACAATATGTTTAGTAACTTCCAAATAATTAAATTCCCTGTAGACAAGTTCTTCTCCTTTCTTACCAATATATGATGCCTTAAAAGGATCGCTCAAACAGTCATTAAGTTTATTAGCAAATGCCACTATATCATCCGGTTTTGAGATATATGCATTTTCTCCATCTTTAAGGAAAAGAGGAATATCCCCCACAGAAGTTACTATAACTGGTTTTCCTGTTGATAGATATTCTCCGAGTTTTGTAGGAAAGCCATATTTCGCTTGAATGTTATTAGGTCTTGCTAAAACTAAACAATAAGCAGAATTAATCTTTTCTATAACACTTTTTCTATCCAACTGACCAGTAAATATAATTCTATCGGAATATTGTATCTTACTCAATATATCGTTTATTCTTTGCATTTGTAAAACTTTTGTGTTATCACCAATAAGTATCAGACGAGAATCAGGATAATCCTGATAAATTTTTAAAAATGCTTCAAGCAGGTAATATACTCCATCTTTGTCACCATACATAGTACCCACATATACTATATCTTTGTATTTGGAATCAATACTGGAATAGCTACAACTATATCTATCAGGTTCTACAATCATATTTAGAATTGATACTGGTATTTTCTTGTTATACAACTTAACATGAGCATCAAAGAAATGCTTTAGTGCATTTGAAATCACAAATATATGATCAAATCTCGGAACGATATACTTGAGATATAATTTAACATTGAATTTCTGACGCAATGATTTTTTATTTAATAAAGGATATTCAGTTCTTTCGTGAAATACCCTAATACCTTTTTTCTTACATACTGTAACGATATTAAACAAATGCCAAAAGTCATCGCCGACTGTAAAGCATACAATATTTTTGAAATGTTCAGCAATATTATTAAGATGGGGTTGCAATCTTAATTCTAAAATTCTTAAATACAGGTAGAATACAATTCTTGATCTCATTATTTCTTTGTTTTGCTTACCAATTTTAATGAATTTTATATTTTTATAAAATGGGTCATTAGTAATCTCATCTATTGGTTCTCTACCGAGTGTAAACCAATAAACAAATACACCATTTTCAACAAGTCCTCTTGCAATAGCCAGTAATCTAAAAAGAGGTGCACTCGGAGTAGAAAAATCCCTGTCATTAACAAATAATAAAGCTTTATCTTGCATATATAGACCAATTCATAATTATAGTTTTTATACTTAAAGGAAAAAATGTTTAATATACATTTTTAATTCTACTGTATATATATTTACTTATAACATTTATATTTAACTAATCCAACCTTCTTCTAACTTGCAGATAGCAAATCTTCAACTACTCATTTCTATGTTATCTTCTACATAAATCTCAATACTTTAAGTGTCTTCAGTGTTCTCGGTGGCTAATAAGAATAAACAACATACTTAGTATAGCACCAAAGAGATTCGCCATCATATCCAACGGATTAAATGTCCTATAAGGGATAAAAATTTTTAGCAATTCAAACCCCAGAGCAGAAATAAATACAATACCTCCAAACTTTAAAACCTCATTCCCCTCAAACCAACAAACATTCATTATCTTCCCTAAAACCCATATCCAGGCAAACACTAAGAAAGTTAAGGAATGAACTACATAATCCAGCCGAAATTGGTAAATCTTATTACCACTCAAACTTCTATTTGTCTCTTTTCCCAAAGGGATAACATTAAAAACAACAACTATAATCAGCCATCCCCAAAATAACCATTTTTCTCTCTTCATTATACCTTTTTCTTCTATCATAATCCTATCTTTCTCTCAGTGCACTCAGTGCATTCAGTATCTTTAGTGGTTGCATTATTTGAATCTTCCAAAATCAAAATCCTTGGATTTTACCTCTTTCACAGATTCAGGATAGTTCTCAATAAACCAAACCCAAAAAAAGCATTTACATCAATTTTATCCTCTAACATTCTATTCCTTTTTATACTCCATTTAGCTTTTGAATCAGGATCTTTCAGGACTATTTCTATTGCCTTAAACATCAAATCAAATTGCCTTGGTAAAAAACCATTAGGCTAAACTATATCTTTTCTCTTCTTCTTCAAGACAAGATATTGATCCTGCAAATGTATTACATCTAAAAGAAGGAACGCCTAATACAGCTGCTTCTGAACTCATTGTTTGACTATCATATACAAAAATCTGAGAATAAGCAAGAAAACTATGCATTTCATAAGGTTCAATTGGAATTCTATTTCGTTCAAATTCAGGATCAATCTCCTTTTCAGTAGTAATAAACAATTTACCAAATTGTTCTAATAATTTTATCAATTCCCGCTTTTGGTTTAAATTCATTCCACTTTCGTGAATATCATTATGTGCTTTAAATGCATTAAACCTTAAAATATAATGCTTATCATCTATAGACAAACCATATTTTGTTAAGACCTCTATATTGGGAGTAAATATTTTAGGATGTAGATAAGCAAGCTCACGAGTTACAGGAAAGTAAATAACATTTTTTAACTTTTCATACTTCAATACATCAGGAGATAATACACAATCTGCTAAAGAAGTAACATATTTTGCTGTAAAGGGTTGAACAGCTTGATCATCATCGTCAAAAAAACTGATTCACAATTTGTGATTTTTGATGAATGAACAGCTATAGCAGAAACTCCTTTAGCTAATGTAATATCCTTATTCCTTATTAAATTGGCTACTTTTTTTACATCCCTCATCTGCTTAAATATTTTTTCTTTTATTCCTTCTCCTTTATCTCCAAGTTCAATGAAAAGTATTTTATAATAACTTAATAATGCTGTTATACTTTTTACTGATTTACAAGTTATATATACAATGTGCTTATGCTATATCAATTCCCAATAGAAGTTATTGAAATAAGGCACATGGGCAGGGTGACTAATATCTATTAATATTCTCATTATAACTTGATCTTCCGATATATTTTGAAACCTGTTTCAGCTAATTTCATCTTTATAGGATTATGAATTAATGTAAACCTACCATAGTTAACCAATTTCCCCCCAAATTTCATTTTATAATCCCTAACGCCATAAGGAACATTAGGTTTTCCTGCACCACCAAAATCAAATATGGTTTTCCCCTCATTTTTACATTGTCTAAACACTTCCCAAGGTAAAATATCATTAGGATTCTTATCATAATTTTTTGAAGAACTTCCTGCATATAAGGCATATACAATATTCCTGTACTGAAGAGTAACTCTAACTCCAATAAGTTCGTTATCTAAAAAGGCACCATACATAACCATCCCCATATTTTCTGTACTTTTTTGTATGGCATTTTCAAAGAATAAAATAGAAGGTAAGGGTAATTTTAACCGCTTATAAACTTCCTTAAGCAATGAATAACTTTCAATTAAAAAATCTTCTGTTAATCTTCTTACAATTACCCCTTTCTTTATAGCTTTTTTGATCTTTTTCCTTCCCGATGAACTAATATTTTGCCATAAGATATCTTCAGTTTGAGACAAATCAACGATAATATTCAAATGGTCTTCATATTTAAAGCCATTCTTAAGCATTATTGGTGACATACATTCAGGATTATAATGATTCCTAACCTCAGAATAAACAACCTTATGTTTCATTATCTTTGAGTATTCTGATAGAAGAAAATCAAGAGCATCTATTTCATCAAAAATTGGAGCTTGCATCATTACGGCTCTTTTACTCAAACCAGAAAAAAAACCGGGTTTTACTGTTTCAATAACTCCGGAAAGCATTGCTTTAATTTGCCTTTCTTCATCAACTGCATAATAAGCAAAGGGTTCATAATTGGGCGTATCCTTATAAACCTCAAACAAATAGGGAGTATGAAAAATTGTCCCATAAGGATGATTATCAATGTATGACAAACATTGTTCACTTAATATTTCCTCGTTTTTTAACAATTTATATTTCATTATTATATTATTTTAATAAATGCATATTGCCAAACTTATAAACTTTGTTGAACATCCTTATTATCGTATACAGAATAAATATAATCCCTGTGTAATACTTTTTGTATAATTATAATCTTTGTAGCTATAAATAAAGAAGGAAAGATATTAAAAAAATCTCGTTTTAATCTAACGGGTTCTTGTAAAAAGCGGTATACACCGGCTAAACATAGATTCTTAATCCATTGGGGATACATTTTTGTTTTTCCTGATATAATATCAATCATACCTCCACAATGAACAATAATCTTTACCTTTAATCTTGTTTTCCATCTATAAACAAATTCATCTTTTTTAGGAGAACTCATTCCTAATAAAAGAATATCGGGAGAATAGTAGTTAATTTCTTGAACAATATTCTCTTCTTCTTCTTCGTTAAAATATCCATTTCTTCCCCAGATATATTTAATATGATATTTCCCTTTTATTGTCTGTATTGCTTTATTATTAGATTCCATAGTTGCCCCTAAAATAAAAACGCTTTTATCCAACTGTCCGGCTATTGTTAATAATTGTAAAGTCAAAGATGGTAAAGATAATTTTGAAACACCTCTTACTCCAAGTATCTTCATTAAATAATAAAAACCACGACCATCACAAAGAAAATAATCATTAGCTAATCGCATTGTAAATAAATTTGGAATTTGTTTCATAAGATATAAGGAAGCTAATGAATAGCCATGAAATGAAACTGGTTTATTGCTATTTCCAAATAATTCCTTTATTTCCTGAATATAATTATTTGAAGAAAAAATCGTAATTGGCAAACCTGCTATAATTATAGTTTTCATTTCGTGTACTCAAATTCTTTGACTAATTTTTCCTTTATATTTTGCTTTTTGGTAATAAGAGCATTATAAATTATGTTTAATTTATGAAAAGTTACTTGCATAGAATAAAACTGAACTATTTTGGAATAATTATCTCTACTTATTTGTTCTAAATATTCTTTATTTCCAAAGAGAATGTCAATTGCATTAGCAATTTGTTGTATATTACCAGGTTGTACGAAAATTCCATTTTTGCTATCATTAACCAACTCTGGAATTCCTCCCACAGGAGTAGTAATTATAGGAAGACCATTAGCCATAGCTTCTAAAATTACCATTGGTAAACATTCATTATAAGAAGGCAAGATAAGGAGAAGAGAATTTCTTAGAATTTCATCTTTTTTTGAAGAGTTTACCCAACCGTATACAATAATTTGATTATCTAATTTTAATTTTTGAATTTTTTTCTTCAATTTAACAATATCTCCAGAACCACAAATGTTTAATTTAAGATATTTATTTGATTCACAGATGGAAAATGCATCTATTAAATCATACACCCCTTTTTGCTCTTCTATAAATCCCAAAAAAGTTATATATTTGCTATTATTACAGTAGGGATTAAAAGAAGCGACATTAACAGTATTAGGCAATACAACAGTGTTATAAATACCAATAGAATTAAAGAATTTCTCAGCAAATTGAGATAAGCATATCACTAAATCGCATGAGGACAGACATAATTTTATTAACTTTCTTTTTATTTTATTAGAATTATAAAAGAATTGATCAAATAAACCACCATGAATATGAAAAATGACTTTTTTTCTATATATTTTAGAGATAAGAAAAAAAGGAATATACCTATAAAAACCATTATTTTCAGATGGATGAGCATGAACAATATCTATTGGCTTTATTGCAAGAAGAAAAATCATCTTGAGTAATGCAAAGAAAGTAATAAATATTTTTACAAATTTCTGCTTATCTCTTGTAACTAGTATATGAAAAAATTCTATTTCACCTTTTTCCGGATAATTTAAATAATTATTCAACACTGATGAAATACCACCCTTGCTTTTTAAAGAAGGTCCCAATAATAATACTTTGAATTTCATAATCTATTACATCAAATACTCTAATATCCAGCTTTTCAACGAATATTCCCTATCACTGACATTGTTCGGATCAATACATTGAAATATTTTATCTGAATACATTAAAACTTCTTCTTTCCGCTTATATATTTCTTTATTCCAACTAGTTGCATTATATGCTGATGTTTTATTTAAATATTTCGAATCTAAACGAACTAACAGGAATGGTATTAAAATATTTATTGGATATAAGCAACTTTGTAATTGGGCAGGTGTGTATCCTCTATTTGTTTTAATTTTCGTTAATTGGGGTAAATTTGTTTTTAATATTGAAAGATAAAATAATTGACCATTTTTAAGATCTTTTGCATTTCTTTCAAAAGCATGTTGATTTAGATTAGGAACCGGAGTTTGAACAATGAATTCGATGAAATCATCATCTGAATAAGGTGTAACAGTAAATTCAAATATTCTTGAAGAGTGAAATTCTTGTCCAAAAAATTTCCATAAGGATTGAGATATAGTATAATTATATAAATTTAAATAAGATTCTTCAAATACCATATATTTACATAATTCTATATAAATATGATTAATTACATCATCTTGTAATTGAATTTTAAATTCATTATTATAAAAAGAATTTAGTTTTTTTATATTATTACTTATTCTATCTTTTGAAATAGCGTTCTGAAACACTATGTCTTTCATTGCAGGTAATATATTTGTATCCAAACCATTATTAGGCCTTAATAACTCACTTCCGATTGCTCCTGTCACATTAAATCTTGCATATTCAGATAATAATTTTTTAGAATACATTTGATTACATCTCTTGATATTTCCGAATCCATCCGAGAGATATTGCAGTTGCTCTGCATAAGTTATATAATCTTTAAGAAACTCATTTCCAAATTGTATCCATTTATAATTTAATTTGAATTTTTGTGCTATACTAAGAGGTACTTTCACATCATAGCTTTTTAAAGATGACCCCCAAGAATAAAATTGTATTCTATCTTTTATTTGATACGTTCTTGATAGCAATGTACGGCTATCAAATCCACCTGTCAATGCTTCATTAATTTTGTCTTCTCCATTAACTAAAATATCAACCGCTTTATTGAAGAGTTCCGGAGTTAATTTATATGTTTCTTCCCAATTATATTTATATTTACTGGATAGTATGTTGGTAAAATCATAATATTTAGATATTGACAATTTAGTATTATTAGTATCATATATTAAATATGAATGATTATCTAATACAAAAATATTTTTACCATAAGTTATGTTACCTAATGGATAACTAAATATTAGTGTTTCATATACAGCAATATGTTCTATTTCTCTTTTATAATATTGACTATTAATTATGGAATCTATAGAAGTAGAGAGGATTAATCCCTCACCAAAATCATAATAAAATAATTTTAGAAGGCCAGATTTTCCAGTAAAACTATAAACTTTGTAATGAATCTTATCATATATTATAAGCGCAAAATTGCCTTTTATATACTTAATTATATCACAACCATAACTATTATAAAGATGAGATATCTCGTCTGCATTCAGTTTTCTTTCATATCCCCATTTCTCTGAAGTTGATATTGTAGGATAAATTAAGCCTACCCAACAGACGAATATATTGTCATTGTCCAAGATAAATGGCTCTACACCCTTATATGTATAGCCAATAAGATATAATGGTGATTTTTGATGTTTCACTTCTTCATAATTAGTTTGTGAAAAAAATTCCCCCTTTTTTAAAGAAGGGTCTATCAATTTTATCTGATTAATTGGCTGCTTTACTTCTAAATAAAAATCAAACATTTACACTCCATAATCACCTTGCAACATAGAAAAAAACCTTTTAGATAGAGAATCTAAAGAACTATGTTTAGGCATTTTTATAAAATAATTATAACTGTGTTTTTTTTGAAATAGTCCAATCTTCTTATAGGAATTAGCAATCTCGCCGTTTAGATGAGGGAATTTGATGAGAGATATTTTATTTTCTTTAGCGTATTGGATAGTAAACTTTATGATTGAAGATAAAACATCTTCAACCCGAAAATTCGGATTGAACCATAAATCATCCATAGATAATTCCTGGTATTTATATTTCTCACTTTTGATTTCAGTTAAAATAGAAAAGCCTATTAGCTCGTTATCTTGTTCTATACTAATTATCTTTCTATTTTTCCCTATCCATTTCATATACTCTAAGTTACGAACATTTGTAAAATTATATATATCTTTAGTTTTATTCCATAATAAATCTATTCTTGGGTCATCATTATTTATTATTTGAGTTATGAATTTTGTTTTAGGCAAATGAATATGTAATCTTTGAATAATTAAACACATTTTATTTATTAAAGGTAAGAAAACCTTAACCAATATAAATGAATAGGAGATAAGTAATTTTCTAAGGTCTAATATATAGAAACTAATATAATTGCCAAAATCCGGAATAGCTATATATCCAAATTGCTTAATTAAAGGAATAATATTATCTGCAGGGGTAGTATTAAAACTAATATAGGAATCTGAAAAATCCCGGTTTCTTAACCAGAGGTCCATACTCCATTTACGATATTCATTCAGAACTCTCCAACTTGTTCCATTAAAAACCCTGATAACTTTTCCATCCATTAACATATAGGTAGGAAAACTGGCAACCGCTCCTACAACTAAATTATTATATAACAATATATAACCCCTAATCCAGCCATCACAAAAAGCTGGATTATTATCCCACCAATGTTTAAATCTTGCAATCCAATCTTCTTTACTTCTTTTCCCGGAATCAAAATTACTGTTAAATTGAGCTAATGTTTCATAATCATCTGGAGTTATTTCTCTTATATTCCAGTTCATCTTGCCAAATAACCACCATCCACTGCTATTAAAGAACCATTTATATATTTAGACATATCGGATAATAAAAATAATACTAAATGAGCAATATCAGCAGGTTCACCCAAACCTAATGGATGTTGATTATATATATTTTCCAAACCTTCATAAGGTAATTTGTCCACTAATGTTTCAAACAATGGAGTTTTTACAACGCCAGGTAAAATTGAATTAACTCTAATTTTTTTGTATGTATTCTCTAAAGCTAACGATCTTGTAAAAGAGGAAATTGCACCCTTGCTAGCACAATAGCTTAATTTTGCAGATTGTCCAACTGCTCCCATTACAGAAGATATAAAAACAATACTTGCACCATAATTAAATCTATTAGTAAGGAGAGCGATGAGTTTCATTGCACTTATTATGTTTACGGAAAATGTTTCTAAGAAAATTTCTGCAGTTTGATATTGCAATGGCTTAGTAATAGATATACCAGCACTGTGGACAAAACCATCACATTTTACAGGTAAAAAAGCTAAAAGGTAATCATTATCATAATTGTCCACGGAAAGATCATAAGATATAGTTTGTAAATGATCGGGATATAAGCAACTTTTTTTTACATCTTCTATTCTATCTTTATTCCTGGCTATTCCCCAAACATTAGCATTTTCAGCAATACATAAGTCAGTTATGGAACGACCAATTCCAGATGATATACCCGTTATTAGTATATTTTTACCGGTTAACATTATACTCTTCTACTGGCATTATTACACAATTTCTTAAGCTTGTAATTATCGTTCCCCAGGATAATCCTACCCCAAAAGCAGAAAAACAAACTAATTCAGGTTTTTTATTTACACTATAAAGTTCCGAAGAAATTGTTAAGGGTATAGATACCGATGCAGTGTTTCCATATTTATGAAGAGAATAGGGTATTTTTTTTGTAGGAATACTTAATTTTTTCCCAATATGATCAGTAATAAATTTATTAGCTTGATGGAAAATAAAATAGTCAATATCATTGATTGATTTATCTGATTCTTTTAAAGCTATTTGTATGTCAACAGGAACTTCTGTGATAGTAAAATCAAATACAGAGGGACCATCCATTATCCCTTGTTCCAGAGATCTCCAATTACCATCTTCTTGAAGTTGTTCAATAGTAGAATTAGCATTAGTCGGATTGCGATATCCACCTGCAGGAATCATTATAGCTTTATAACGGGAGCCATCTGAATTTAAAGTTATTGTCGTTTGAAAATCTGTTTCGGTTTTACCAATTATAGTAGCAGACCCGGCATCTCCAAATAAAAGGGATGTGCTTTTATCTCTTTTTCCGTAAGTTTTAGATTTGGTTTCTCCATTTAACAATAAAATATTACCAATATTATCCTGTTGAAGTAGATTAAAAGCCATACATAGTCCATAAATATAGCCACTACAACCTAAACTTATATCAAAAGCTAAGCATTCTTTTTTTAGTTTTAATTTCTGATGCAAAACAAATGCTGAACCCGGCATTCTATAATCCGGAGTAAGGGTAACCATTATTATAGCATCTATTGAATCTATTGTAATATCTAAATTCTTAACTAAATTTTGTGCCGCCTGATAGCATAAATCAACGGAAGTTACATCTTTAGAGGCAAATCTGCGTTGGGCAATTCCGGTCATCTTAATAACGGAATCGGCTTCCTTTTCAGAAATGAAGTCAGTAAAGTTCTTGTTATTTATTACTTGATCAGGAACTATTGAGGATATTCCCTTTATTTCTACATTATTATATTGCAATAAAGCCATCTTATTGAGCTGTATATCCTCCATCTACAATAATATTAGTTCCGGTAATCCAACCTGCAGAATCACTTAATAAGAAAACGCAGGTATCTGCTATATCTTCAGGTTCTCCAATGTCCAATGGATGCGCTTTTTGGATTTCTAATAGAGCTTCAGGTGTAACTTTATCCAGCAAAGCTTGAGACATACCTGTTTTTACCATTCCGGGAGATATGCAATTTACTCTAATCTTATTTCGGGCTAATTCTAATGCCAAAGATTTTGCACCGGCTATTAAAGCCCCTTTTGTTGCACTATATACTGTCTTTGTTGGTTGTCCAACCACTCCCATAACGCTTGCTATAAAGATAATGCTTGCTCCTTCCGGACTAATATTCTTCTTTTTAATTATCTGTTTAGCTAATTCAAAGGCAGATATTACATTAACAGCAAATGCTTCGTTAAAATGTCTTGGTTCGGTTAGTTTTAGAGGTAAGACAGTTTCTATACCAGCGGAATGAATAAAACCAGATATAGAACCCATTTCTTCTCTAATTTCAGAAACTAATTCCGGTAATTCTATATAATTTGTAATATCTTGAAGATAAATATGATGTCCATCACCTGATAGTAATGATAAGGTCTCTCTCAGCTTTTTTTCATCTCTTCCAATAAGAGCTATTTTAGCACCTTGCATACTACATCTTATTGCGCAGGATCTACCTATGCCAGAAGAAGCACCGGTAATAATAATTACTTTATCAGTTAACTCAAACATTTTCTCTCCTATAATTCAATTAACTTAGATATATATGGTCTATTAAGATCTAATAAACCTGTTGCCCAGGATAAGCCAACTCCAAAACCAGTCATTAAAACTGTTTTAACTTCATTAGACAATTGATTGGATAATTCAGAGACAATATTTAATGGGATAGAAACTGAACTTGTATTACCAAATTTATCCAAAGAATAAGGGACTTTTTCTAAAGGAATGTCCATCTTTTTAGCTATGTGATCAGTAATAAATTTATTCGCTTGATGAAAAAGAAAGATATCAATATCAGCAATTGACCTACCTGACTCATTTAGCACTCTTATAATATCTTGAGGAACATCTTGGATAGTAAAATCAAAGACACCACTACCGTCCATAATTCCTTGTTCATCTGTTCTAATACTACCATCTTCAAATATTTTTTCTTTCACTGTTTCAGGAGAACTGGGATACCTATATCCACCTGCAGGAATCATTATAAAGTGATACCTGGAACCATCAGCATTTAAAGAAAATATACTCTCACCAGCTTCTTTATTTCTTTCAATAAGGGTTGCAGCACCGGCATCTCCAAATAATAGACCAGTACTTTTGTCCTTAAATGAATATACCTTCGTTCTTGTCTCCCCATTAAGTAATAAAATCTTATTAATTGTCTTATGCTTACAAAAAGAATAAGCAAAGCACAGTCCATAAACATAACCGGAACATCCAAGATTAATATCAAAAGCTGCGCAGGATTTTGATAAACCTAACCGGTTTTGAAGAATGATGCTTGTAGCAGGCATTCGGTAATCGGGGGTCTGAGAAATAAATATTAACACATCAATAGTGGCCCGCTCAACAGCCATTTCTCGTAACAATTGTTCTGCTGCTGCATAACATAAATCGGAAGCACAAATATTAGAGGGTGCAACCCTTCGTTCTTTTATCCCGGTCATTTTCACAACGGATTTAGCTTCTTTTTCGGTAAAAAAATCATTAGGTGCCAAATTATTATATTTCTCTTTAGGCACTGCTGCAGAAATTCCTGAAATTCCTATTTCAGAATATTTGAATATTGCCATTATTTATTCTCTAAGTAATTAGCCAAATCTTCTATTGTTCTAATTTTCTGAAATTCATCACGCGGTATGACTAAGTGGTAATCTTCGTCAATTTTAGCAATAACTGATAAATATGCTAACGAATCCCATTCCTCATATTCCCGGAATTCGTCTGTTGCCTTAAGTTCTCCGGGTTCCTTTTCCAAGCATTCTGCCATTAAATTAATAATTTCATTTATCATTGTATCTCCTTAATTAATTGATTTCTATATATGTATTAATTTGGACGATATCATCTTGCTGAATAACCACCATCAATAGTGATAACAGATCCGGTAATCCATTTTGACTGGTTACTAAGTAGAAAAACTGCTAAATCCGAAATATCTTGAGGGTAACCTATTCCCAAAGGATAGTCCAACAACATTTTATTTACTTCTTCTTCTCCAATGGAAGAAATTAATTTATCTAACATTTCTGTTTGAACTGTTCCGGGTGCTATGGCATTGACCCTGATTTTTGAGGATGCCATTTCCAATACTAAGGATTTTTTTCCACTATCAATTGCTCCTTTAGTAAGTCCATAAGCAGTTTTCCCTCTTGAGCCATATTGTCCAACTACCAATGAAATTACTACTATAGATGCACCCTGCTCTGAAATTAATTGTTGGGTTGCTAATGTTTCTATCAAGTTAAAAAAAGAAATTGTATCTAACTCTATTAACTCTTTATAAATTTTAGTTTTAATACTATTCAGAGGTAGAGTAACAGCTTTACCTACAGTATATACCAACCCTTTAAGATAAATGTCCTCAGTTCTAAAGTTTTCTATCATAATAATTATAGATTCTTCATCTGTTACATTCAACTGATAAAGTAATACATTATTTATTTGGTTTGAGTCCCTTTTATTAAGATTAATATCAGCAATAACAATATCTTCTTTTAAGGCAATTAACTGTTCTGCAATTGATTTACCTATTCCTGACCCGGCTCCCACAATAAGAATTACCTCTTTTTTTTTGCTTAAGCATATCTATGACCCGTTACTTTCTAACCACTTTGTATAATCATAATGAGTTAAGCATATTATTTCTTCAGATTTGGACTGTAAATAGGCAAATACTTCTGGCATAACTTTAGTAACAAATTCGGGATTAAGGGAAGGATGAAACCAAAATACACATACTTTACAATATTTAATAGCTCTATCTATAATTGTTTTATAACGTTTAATATGATAATTAACGCTCCAACCATCCCTCCAGGAAAATTCCATCGTATTTCTAAATTCCCATAAACCTGAAGGATTCTTCCTCGGAAAAGTTAATTCATTTGCATAATCTGTTCTATATGAAGTAAATCCAAATTTTGCCAAATCCTCAAGATGTCCAATATAAAAACCTGGATGAACAAATGATTTTAATTCAATATCATATTCATTAGCTAATTTTTTACATTTGTTTATCTCAGAATCAAAAACATTTTTTGAACATATACTATCACTACAATCAATATGAGAAAAAGTATGACAGCCAATTTCATGCATTACAGGATTTTTAATAATCATTTTTAATAAATCCGGAGCATACCAGGCAGGATCTTTATAATAATTAGTACAGGGGTCTGAATCAAACCAATCGCCAGATTCATATTTCCAATTTGTATTCTCAAAATAAGGTAATCTCTTTACATCGGGATGAGCAACATTATTATTTCTCTCACAACTTTCCAGAAAGAGGTGCCCTACTGTTGCCCAAGTTATAGGTATATTATATTGTTCACTTAGCTTCAGGATTAATGGAACATTGTTTCTTGTTAGAATACTATTTTTTGCAGCTAATTCAATTGGATTATTTGCTGATTTAGACCATCTGAAAGCCCAAGCCATTTCCAAATCAGCAGAAATCAAACAGACAGCTTTATATGGATTAGGTATATACTTCTTATAATTTTCACCACTCTTTTCTACTTTAGGATTTAAACCTAGAACAAATTTTAGTTTACTAAGCTGGCTTTTTGTATATCTATAAACTTTTTTCCTGGACAGCATACATTTAATTTAATTATTATTATTTTTTAGTGTTTCATACCAATTATCTAATAAATTACAATTGATATTAGGATTAAATTGATTATCTAAGGTTTTATAGGCATTATTTCTAATCTCACCCATTTTACTTTGGTGATCCAAAACATAGTTTATCTTATTATATAAACTGATATGATTTTCTGGTTCATATAGAAAACCATTATACCCATCTTCAATGATTTCAGGTATACCTCCGATATTAGGACCTATAGCAATCAATCCTGATCCCATATATTCCAGAATAGAGTTGGATACTCCTTCTTTATATTTTTTTGTTGAGCAGAGAATGCCGATTCCATAATTTAATAATTCATTTTCTACAGCATCAATATAACCTAAGAACTTTATTTTTTCTTCTAATCCCATAGTTTTAGCGACAGTTTCATAAAACGCTCTATTTTTCCCGTCCCCTATTAGAGAAACAAGCTCAATTTTATTTTCTTCAAATAATAACTGAACTGCTTTAAACAAAGTTAATTGATCTTTATAATCGCTAAAATTTGCATTCATAACTATTCTTTTGAGAGAGGCCTTGGTCGTCTGAAATCTATTTCTATTTAGAAAATTATAAAGAACTTTTCCTGGCAAGCCATAAAAATCCAATCCTGCTTTACTATTGGAAATTATCATATCAGCTGACTTTAACAAAAATCTTTCCCATTTATATTCAAATCCTGAACTAACTCCAGCATGTCTTATTGCTCCATTGATAAATTTTATCCTTAACAATTTAGCAATTGGCATTGCATAAAAAGCAGAAAAACTATCCATTACATGAATAATATCGGGATTTATTTGTTTACATAACTTATAAATTTTTAATAAGGAAAAAGGTATTCTACTTTTTCTTCTATCTATATAACATATTTCTTGAGATAGATATTGCTTTACTGAAGAAGTTAAAGGATACGCTTTATGTAGGTCAATCAAATATATTTTATTATTTCTTAAAGCCATCTCTTTAATAATTTCTGTTAATTGACGCTCCAACCCACCATAACGCAAACCATTTGCTATATATAATATTTTCATAGAGTTATCCTTATAAGAGCAGGTTTACTTTTCTCGGGAAATGCCGGTTGAATTAAATTCGGTTTATCCAGTAAATCTTGCAGTTGACAGTATTGGGGCCAAAAATGACCTTCGTGCCAGTTTAAATTTTTATCCCAATAACCCGGACAGGAATAAATGGCTGAATCAACAAATTGGCAACTTAATTCGTTAATGGTCATTTGTTTATTCAAATCATAGAGAAAATCATAGGACATACATTGGAAATTAAACTTTTGTGAAATACTGAATGCAATTTTCAAACAACGATAATCAATATTATTAGGAGAAAAATTTATTATACCACTTCCTGATGATCTGAAATCGGCAGGTCTATTTTTTCTTTGAAACGCAAAACCTCTTTTACCTATAATTGTTACTCTTGTATCATAATCATTATTTGGTAAAAAGTCCTGGAAAAAAGCATAACCTTGATGTTTAGACCAGTTTTCGGTTATTCCATACCGTAATCCCAAGGTATATAATCTATATTTTATTTTATTTTTCATAAATGTCTTTATATTATTACGATAAACTTTAAATAATTTTACTCCCGGAATATTACCATCGGTTATTCCTTTACCAAACATTTTACTGATGAGTTTCATAGCTTGTTTGCTATTATATACTTTAATTACATTTAATGATCCCGCTCCCCCTTTAAGTTTGAAGACCTGAGGATAATTAGCAGATTTTGCCCACTCAATAGCTAAATCCTTATCCCAAAAAATATGACTTGAAACTATTGGAAACCCTTGTGACTTTAATAAATAATATTGAGATATTTTATCATCAAAGTGCCATGAGGTGTTCCAATTGGGAAAACATCTTATTCCTACAATATTATCTAAAACATTTATAAGAGAAAGTTGTCGTTGAAGATGCATTGGAGTTTGTCCAAGAAACATAATAAACAAGGAGCAATCAATAATCTCTTCCCAAAATGTAGGCGATTGAGAATCAACCAACTTATAATCAATAGCATTTTCCTCTAATATTTTCATATATTTATACTGAAATGGATGTAAATATTGAGGATGAAATTTATGGATATATATCATATTTTATCCAATATAATTTCTCCACCCAGGGGGTGGAATAGCTTTAATAGAAAAATCCTTAAGCTTTTCCCAACTAATTTCTTTACCGTCCAATATAACCGTTTCGTTTTTGGGAAAAAGTTCAAGAGCATTTTTAATTAAAGGTAACTTTTCAGGATCAAAGCTCATAAGCAGAGCTAAAGCGTAATCCATTTCTGCAGGATTATCAGAAAGCATAATAACCCCTAAGGGAATTGGTTCAGGATGAAGAAGACCATTCCCTTTAGAATAATAAGTAAATCTTATGGATAGCTTTCTCATAGCGTTAATGCCTTACTTTGTATTTTAATTCTGATACGAAATCTATTATCATCTTAGTTTGTTTCTCGGGATTAAAATTATTAACAGCCAATTCTTTCCTTTTTGTCCTACCTTAATTGCTTTATCATAATTATCAAGGACATCTAATATTTTATTGGCAAATGCTCTATAATCACTGTTTTCCACAATGAATGCATTAACTCCATCTTTAAGATAACTTTTTAAATCTCCATAAGCAGTTGTTATTATAGGTTTCCCTGTTGCAAGATAATCTGCTACTTTTGTTGGAAAACCATATTTTGCTTGAGTACTAAAAGGTCTGCAAGATAGCTATATTAGCGAATCTATCTATATCTACTGTTTGTGGAATAATTTTAATTTTATTAAAATCAAATCCTTTTGATATAAATAAATTTTTTAATTCATTAGTCATTAATAAAAGTCCATCGTATAACCTATATTTGATAAACATTGTATTCTTATAAATGATATTTTGAATAATAATATTTTTGTTGTAGTAATATATTTCTGTATTTCACTCAATTCTCTTAACATCAATATATTGTTATATTTACATATTAGAATAATAATATATTCCAATAAATCATGATTATCTTCTAATATTAGACAATCAACATAATTATTATTTATTAAATTTAATAATTTATATAATCCCCACAATCTTCCTAATAACTTATTTATTTGTCTTGCAATCCATCTTCTACTAATTATATGTACAGGAGGATAAAATATATCAGCACCTAAATATTTCTTATTATTATTGCATTGCTTTGCAGGAGAACAGGATATTAAAGATGCTCTTATATGATTTTGGTTAAATCCTTTTATATAACATTCAAGCCTATGTGACGATGCAGAAGAATCAGGAAATTTTCGAAATCTATATATCAATATATGCATATTATATCACTATAACAATTCAAATTATTAACATCATAATAATACATAATTATATCTACCTAATAAATATAAAAGCAACATAAATATTCTTAATCAATTATGAATATCTCCTGTAGCTATACTATAATTAGAATTTAAGTAAAAAACAGATTTAGGTGTATTTGCAAATAATCCTATGGACATTATAGTAAAAATAATAAGTTGATTATGAATATTAAATCCAAATGATGTCAAAATTATAATAATAGGAAATGATAGTACATCCTTGCAATGATACATATAACAATAATATTTAGTAGATTTTACTAAAAATAGTAACCACACTACAAAACCAAATAAACCCATTGAAGATACAATAGTAAATATGGAATTGAGATGGGTTGAATATATTTCTCCTATCCCACTATATGTTCCAACGGAAGAAAGAGCTTTTCCCATTATTGGATTTCTTTTCAAATCCTGCCAAACTAAAGGTAGTCCGCTTAACCTGCTTCCAGCTAAAATTGGGGTTGTACCATAAGCACCAAAATTTGAACCGGTTTCTATATATAGGTCAATTTTGGGTTTCATAAATTCTAGGTTAAAGAATGAATAAACCCCTATTATAGTGATAATTATCAGAGGTATAGCAAATCTAAGTTTCAATGTTGCTAATCGTGAACTGTAATAATATAATAAATATATAAAAAAAGCAATATATCCCGTAGTAGATTGCGTCGTTAACAATGCCATTAAAAGAATTAATGAGCCAAATGAACCAATATTTTTTTTTAATAAGCTTGTTCTAATGAATAAAGCAAGGATTAAAAACACTGAAAATATTCCCGGTTCCCAGCAGAAACCCGCATTTCTCGGCAAATATGTATATCCAGTTTTGATTGTTAGATTATGAATTGTATAGATACCAATGTGTATATAATCATAAATTCCATATTCTTCTCGGAATCCACCTGAAAAATTAAATGGCTTTAATATTGAAGCTAATAAAGTTGCATCCAATAGCAGAAATAGCCACCCAATAATACTTATTGCTGCTAATATGACAATATCCTGACTGATATTTTTAATCAAATCATTCCCATACAATTTATATAAAACATAAGCGGCTAATAAAAAATTAAGATAAAATAGTAATTGCACGGGTATAAAGCGCCTTATAATCAATGCACAAATAAACCAAAATATTATCCAAATAATCAGTGCATTAATTATGGAATTATTCAACTTAATTTTATATAATAAGGCAATAATACAAGTTATCAGAAATAATATAATATAAGCATATTTATTAGCATAATAAACAGAGCCTCCACCTGAAAATATTAATAAAATAAATAAATATAACTTTTTAATGATATTATTTGACATAATTAAACCCTATAAATTTCTGACTTTGTTATTAAGTTTAATATTAATTAATATATTCATATACTTTTAATAATAGAAATACCTATTTTAATAATAGTTTTTAATATATATTTGTCTATTCCTCTAATAAAAATATACTTTATTATATAAATAATAGCTAAATTAAAATTTTTTAAATATATATAATCAGCAATTAACACCCTATAATGAGGTAAGTAACTATTTGGCATCAGGTCCATATATTCTTTAAACATTTCTATAAATTTAAGTTGATATTTAATTCTATTTTCATATGTAAAAAATAGACCACAAAGATTTGTTTGTCTGTTATAAATGTGATGTTGATGCACTCTTACAAGGATTTCAGGCACATAACCTATTTTAGTATGTTGGGATAGCATTGTTAACATTAAATGATCTGCCGCATATAATGTATTTTCAACCCAACCTCCATATTTATCAAATAGTATTTTTCTAATTAGCAAATTAGGCGTGCCTGCAATAGTATTATCACCAAGCAAATTCCAAAAAATAAAACCTGCCTTAGTCGGGCAACGAGTTGAAAGGAGTATATCCTTCCTATCGTCCCAAATCTCATACCAACAATAAATTATACCATATTCATTCCCAAGTTCATTCAATTTATCAACTTGTTTAGACAGTTTATGCGGTGATATCCATTCATCATCATCATCACAGAAAGCAATTAACTCCCCTTTTGCTTGTGCAATTAATGAATTTAAAGTAACAGCTGGATCTTTTTCATTTATAATTTTAATATATTTGATTATATTATCATCTATATTTCTTACTATTATTTCGGTCTCACTACCTTTTGATACATCTCCAATAATTATTTCACAGATGGGATAATCTTGTTTAAGTATGCTGTTGATTGCTCTTGTAATTAATAATGGTCTTCCCACTGTTACAATAATAACACTAATTGATGGTTTATTTATATGTTCCATATTCCTGTTGCCTTATTAGTTATTAATTTTTTAAATTGAGTTGGATGAGTATATATATTGGGAGTAACAACAGCAATAGAAGCAACAACCACTCCATAAAAACCTAAACATAGTGTTTTAGAAAATAGTAGCGCTAAAGGTATATATAATACGCTAGAAATCAGTGAAGTTAGAGTAGCAAGACCAATCTTACTTACTCCGCATAAAAAACTGGAATAAACACTAACATAGGTCATAATAATTACATAAAAAGCCATTAAAAAACTGAGTAAAAATGGAATTTCAACTTTATCTCCTATCCACAAGCGGAAAAATATGGGAGACATTATTAACATAATGAATACTAACAAGCACGATAATAACCATAAGTTATTAAATTTTTTTACAATTCTATTAATCCAATTATAATCTCTCTTCGTATAGGCGTCGGTAAAAGCAGGCCATAATGGAGTAGTCAACATACTGAATATTGTAGATATTAGAAAAAAATATCTATGTGTAATCGCATAGGGAGTAACCTTTTCAGGACCGCTTATATGGCTAATAATGATATTACTAGTCGTGGATAAAACAATTACTGCTATCTGATTTATAAGGAATATAATACCGAGATTAAAAACACTTTTTAAATGTTTTTTTTTAAATAAATGAAAATTAGGCCTAATATATTTAAATTTTCCCAGAAACCAATATAAACTAACTGAAAAATATACAATAACCGGATAAATAGAATAAGCAAAACCCAAAGCAAATAAAGAACCATTAATCAGCTTAGTCATTAAAAATATTGTTAATAAAGCAAAAGTAGATGATAGAAAATTATTAAACTGAGTTAATGCTGTCTTTTGATGTGCCGCCAATATCGGATTTATTAGTTGTAAGGTAAAGCGGATAGCAAAAAGTATAAAAACAACTTGCAGCAAACGCGACAGTTCATTATTTAATTCTTTTGGAGCATTGAATACCTTATACCAGGAAATATAAGGAAAAATTGTTATAGAGCCAATAATCATTAATATTGAAATAGCCATTATAGATAAATATGCAGTACTTACTAATTCCCTTGCACTTTTAAAATCTTCTTTAGCTAACGACTCACCAAGTTTATTCTTTAAACCATTACCTAAACCTAAGTCAAAAAGATTAAACCAGTTAATAAATGATAATATCGTTAACCATATTCCATATTTCAGAGATGTTACAAACCCTATAGCTACAGGAACCAGGAGAAAACTATTAAGATTGGATAAAAATATAACTATAGCCGATAATGTTACATTTTTCTTAACATTAGCAGATCTTTCATTGTTACTATATAATACTTTGTTATATAAGTTCCTAAGTTTTATTAGCGCTCCTTCATATTATATATATATGTGTGTGTGTAATATGAACAACATTAAAATAGATAATTAGTGGATACTCTTATTTCCATTTTTAATTTAAAAGATGTTTATCATTGTTTCATGCTTTGGTACTTTTTCTAAATAGCCCGCTTTTACTGATTCAAAAATGTTTCTGCAGGGTAAATTCATTGCTATTATTTCTTCTCTGGTTAAGGTTTTCAAATCAAGATCGGGGTAGGACTTCATTGTAGCACGCATAACTTTCATAAAAACATTGGGCCAGGTGCTCATTGCTCTATTTTGCCGACGATTTTTACGATTGAACTGAAAGATATATTCACGGCAGTCATTTAAATAGCACTCACTCAATTCTATGCGTTTGGCAAAGGCAAAGATGTCTTTAATAATATCATTGGAAGGTGTATATTTGGGTATCACTTTCCGGCGGGCAATATACTTATTCAAATGAGAATTGTAGTATATCACTACATCATCCATATTTCCCGTGAAACCGGGAAGCATTAGTTTTACATACGCTTTCATTTTTGTCTCCTTATATATTTCTTTGAGAACAGATAGATTTTTTTCTTCTCTCTAATTATATAGGTGGTGACAAAAATGGAATAGAGTGACAAATCTATAGTTTTTATCCACAAATTAACACAAATATTGTCCACAAATTAACACAAATATTGTCCACAAATTTACACAAATTTTCACTAATTATTATAATGTATTATCTATCAAGAGATTACTTCTATGCAAAATTCGGAAAAAATCTCAACCCTCTAAACCCTCTAAACCCTCTCAACTTTTCTTCTTTCATTTGTGACAATTTGTGTTAATTCGTGGACTGATTCGTGGACCAAATTCGTGGACTGGATTATTGTTTCTGGTAGTTATACGCTAACCTCTCTCGGCAAACTACCAAGGAACATTAGCATATATCTATCATAATTTATTAAATATGTAAAACTATTTTATCCTTCTCGCAGGTATGCCTACGTAAGTACCTGGCTCTTTAATATCCTTTGTAACCACTGCTCCTGCACCTATTATAACATCATCACAGATAGTTAAACCCTGTAAAATTTGAGAACCTGTACCTACCAACACTCTTGAACCAAGAATTATATTTCCTGAAATATTAGATCCTGGATTGAACACATTACAATTTCCGATTAGTGTATCATGCCCGATAGTCACATTCCAGTTAAATAAATTATATGAACCAATTTGCACATCGGTTGATATAACGACGCCGGGTGTGATTATATTACCTTTATCTAAAGAGATATGCTTTGCAATAAATGCTGTTGGAAGTATAATATTCGGAAAATATAAATTCAGATTTTTATTAAAATATGCACTAATTTCAGATATCTTGTTAGGAAATCCAACACCTATTACTAAACCTAATTGTTTCGTCCAATGGTCTATTTCTTCATCTAAACAAAATATTTTATAATTATGAATAAATATACCTAATTGATCAGGATTGTTAGTGCTATAACCAAGCAGATTCCATATAGGATTACTTTCATTAATACTATCTATATATTCAGCTATTTCTTTTGCTAAACCGCCACTCCCAATTATTACAATATCATCCATTTTTAAAATCTATAACTACTCGGAATATTAACCATTTTTGATTCAATTTCTTCAGATATTGGAATTTCAGTTTTGAGGCAATGACTAAACATTTCCAGTTTGTTCATCAGAATCCAGGCAGGACGGCACATAACTTTTTGGGCATTTGCTTGTTCCAAGAAAGCATCTCTTTCTTCTATATTTTGTAAGAGAATAGCATTTAGCCAATAGTTAGAAATGCAATCTTCGGGCTCTGTAATAAAATCAATATCAGGTATAGAATTAAAAAATTCCTGATAAATATGCGCCGTTTCTCTTTTGTTTTTAAGAATTTCCGGTAACATTTCCATTTGCGCACAACCCAAGGCAGCATTTATATTTGGCAAACGATAATTATAGCCGATCATATCGTGTTCAAACTTCCAGGGATGTGGTTTTTTAGCAGTTGTGGTAAGATGTTTTGCCAAAGGACCAAGTTCAATATCATCAGTTAAAATCATCCCTCCCCCACCGGTAGTAATGGTTTTATTTCCATTAAAACTTAATATTCCCAATTTCCCGAAAGTGCCTGTATGCTTACCCTTATAGTAACTGCCAATTGATTCTGCAGCATCTTCTACAACGGGAATATGATAGCGATTGCATATTTCCACAATACGATCGATTTTGCAGGGATGACCAAAAGTGTGCATTGGCACGCAGGCAGATATTTTTTTCTGTCCACAAATTTCCACAAATTTACTCGAATTACTTTGCCCTAAAACATTTGAATTTGTGTTAATTTGTGAAAATTCGTGGACTCTTGATAATTCATGTAATTCGTGGACATCTTTTAGATAGCAGGCATCATCTTGAACAATAGTATTTGCTGATAACCAGTTTGCTAATGAATCAGGAGACATTCCTAATGTATCAGGATCAATATCTACAAAAATTGGCTCTGCTCCACAATAGGATATAGCATTACAAGTTGCTATAAAAGTAAGCGGTTGAGTTATTACAAGATCACCCTGATCAACACCCGCAAGTTTTAAAGCAATATGCAAAGCAGAAGTTCCATTCACTGTAGCGATGGCATATTTAGTACCGGTAAAATCCTTGATCATCTCTTCAAAACGATCCACATATTTACCTACAGAAGAAACAAAAGTGCTTTCAATGCAATCCAGAACATATTTCTTTTCATTACCCCCAAAATAGGGTTCGTGAAGAGGAACGGTTTCTCTATTGGGATAGAGGGAACGGATGAAGTCAATTATATTTTGATAGTCCACGAATTAGTCCACAAATTTACACAAATTAACACGAGTCCACGAATTTACACAAATTAGTCCACAAATTTACACAAATTAACACGAATTTATAAGATTAGGCGTTTATATATTAAGCTTGAAGAGCCAAAGTTGACTAATAAGCCAACTCTAAGCTTGGTAGCTTTTAAATAGTTTAGTAATTGAGAGATGTGATCGTTTGAAAGTTCTGATAGAGCTATTAATTCTACAATTATTTTCTCAAAGCATAAGAAGTCAGCTTTATAGCATTTATCTAATAACTTATTTCTATAATAGATGCGAATATCTTTCTCTTTTTCAAAAGGTATCCTCTGCTCAAAAAATTCAAGCGCTAAAGATTCTTGATATACAGCTTCCAAAAATCCTGGACCCAATTCCTTATGAACATTTATACATGCCCCAATTATCTTGTAGCATTCATCTTTATACAAAATATCATTATTCATCAATTTCGTGTTAATTTGTGTAAATTTGTGGACTGATTCGTGGACTAAAGATTATAAATTCCCGGTTTGTATTTTGCCAGATTTTGTTGATTCGTAAACCACTCCACCGTTTTCTCCAGTCCTTCTTTGATACTATATTTTGGCTCAAAACCAGTTAATGCCTTCATTTTTCTATTATCACACCACAGACGAAAGACCTCTGATTTTTCAGGTCTAATACGCTGTTCATCAGTAATAAGTTTAACATCACTATGCATAATATCCTTTATCAATTCAAAGGTCTCTTTTATAGATATCTCATAGTTGGAACCAATATTCACTGTTTCGCCAATTGCTTTATCACATTGGGCTAATAAAATAAAACCCCGGCAAATATCTTCTACATAGTTGAAATCACGAGTTGGAAATGTATCTCCCAATTTAATTTCTTTTACACCACTCGCAATTTGAGTTATTATTGTCGGAATTACTGCTCTGGCAGATTGTCTGGGACCATAAGTATTAAAAGGACGCACAATAGTTAACGGAAGTTCAAAGGCATTATAAAAACTCATTGCAATTGCATCAGCCCCAATTTTACTGGCACTATAAGGTGATTGAGGTTGTAAAGGATGTTCTTCATCAATAGGGACATATTGTGCTGTACCATAAACCTCACTGGTGGAAGTAACTAAAATTCTTTTCACTCCATAATCTTTGGCTGCATGGCAAATATTTAAAGTCCCCTTTACATTTGTCTCAATATAACTTTCCGGTGCAATATAAGAATAAGGAATAGCTATTAAAGCAGCCAAATGAAAAATAACATCTATGTCTTTGCTTATTTCTCTGCAAAAATTAGGATCTCGGACATCTCCACATACAATTTCCAAACCTGAACTTGGTTTAATATCTTCCAACCAACCCCAATAATTGAAAGAATTGTATTGCGACAAAGCTCTTACCTTGTATCCCTCTTTCAATAATGCTTCTGTAAGATGAGAACCGATAAAACCATCAGCCCCGGTAACAAGTACTTTCATATTTTCCCTTTTCTTTATCCACAAATTTTCACAAATTATCACGAATTTTGTCCACAAATTTTCACAAATTAGCACGAATTATCTATTTTATAATTGCTAAGTTTATAATATAATTCGCTATTAAAATAACTCAACCCTCTCAACCTTCTCAACCATCTCAACCCTTTCAACCTTCTATTCGTGTTAATTCGTGTAAACTTGTGGACTAAATTTGTGGACTGAATTAGTGGCCTGGGCTCTACTTAAAATGTTCTTTATAGATTTCCTGTGCCTTTTCATAATCACCAACTTGTCCAATATCCAGCCAATATTCCTGAATAGGATAATGAGAAATTGGTAAGCGCCTTTCAAGCATATCAATTATTAATTTATCCATCCCATACATTGTATTATCAGGTATTAAATTAAGTATTTCCGGTTTGAAAATATAAATTCCAGCAAGAATAGTGGTTTTAATATTGGGCTTTTCCTCTATTCCAGTAACAAAATCACCTTCAGTATGAATATTTCCAAACTGGAAAGGAGTATATATATCCTTAGTAGCAATAGTTAATAATGTCTCTTTACTGCAGGCAAATTCATAAAGTTTCCTATAAGACAACAAAGTAAGAATATCACCATTCATCACTAAAAATGGCTCATTATTTAATTGATTCTGCAGTAGTTTTACCGGACCAGCAGTTCCTAAGGGTTTTTCTTCTTTACTGATACTTAATTTGACTCCGTATTTACTGCCATTACCAAAAAAATTTTCAATATATTCAGATTTATAGTTCGTAGCTAAAAAAATATGATCAAACCCATTATTTTTTAAGTGCTCTATTTGAATTTCTAAAACCGCTTTTTCCCCAATAGGTAAAAGTGGTTTAGGAATTACCTCAGTAAAAGGTCTAAGACGGGTTCCCAACCCACCGGAAAGAATTATTGCTTGCATTTTTGTTTAATGTACCTTACCATAATTTTTATGCTAATTCCAAACCATAATGCGAACAAAATATATACCCTATAACCAAAAGCATAATCCTTCCATCCTTTTGTATTTATTGTAATTATTATTAAAAAAGTTATTATTATAGTGAGAGGCGAGATAAAGACATTAAATAATTTTATATTAAGTAATAAATGTGTAATAATATATGATAATATTACTATTATCAGATAAAATAATATTTCTATTATAATATTACCATAATTCAGAATAATATCATTATCCAATCTAAGATAACCATTATTCGTAAGTTCAAATATTCGTGGCATAGGTAATAATTTATAGATTCTATTTGTTTTTGCTATATTAGTATAATTAAATCTTGAATCATTATAGGATATCTCATTGAGATGATAATAAGTAACATTTTTTCTATTTAACAGGTCAAGTAATATACTAAACTCTTCTAAATTGGTTTTAGCATAATTGGATGAATAATAATTATTATATTGATCTTTTATGTTATCGTAATAACTTTTATTTTCCACAAAATCATAACCATGAATAAGCACTATATATATTTTATCTTTTTTTAGTTTGTTTTCCCTACTTAACTTAATAAAATCAGACAAATTAACAGTAAAAGGGACACTTTTTAATTTATTACTATTAAAATTAACATTTAATAAACTTCTAACATCACCCGAAATAACATTAAATCCTAACTTGTTTACAATGTTAAGAGTATTACTATCATAACTATTAAAAGGGGGAACAAAGACCAATATTTTTTTTCTGCTTTTCTTTTCTAACAAATGTTTACCTTCTTTAATATCTCTTTCTTGTATAATACTGTCCCGTCCACAAAATTCAGTCCCATAACTATAAGATTTATGATTATATCCATGTTGGCATATTTCTACATAATGCAAATTACTTAGAAAATTAAATAAGCTGTCTTCGTAGGATGTCCATTGTTGCTCATTCGTCTTTATGGGAACAGCGGCAATAGAAATTTTTGCTGAATATTTATTTATAATAGCTGAAAAATCTTTATAAAAGTAAGGATTATCAATACCATAGTCATCAATTCTAAATATTATAGATTGACATAAGATAGAAAATGGTATAATTGCGAATATTATTATTATATATAATTTCTGTTTATTCATATATTTATTCTTCAATTAGATAGAGTAACTATATATAATTTAAACTAGATAGATGGTTTACCAAAGGTCTCAACGAAACTCCTGAAAACACCTATTAAACTTTTCATTTCAGCTAAACAACTTTTCAAATCCATCAATAATTTTTACCTCAATAATTATTTAACATATACTAATACTGTTGTCATATAGAGCATTAATTGTCAGATATAGTTGTTTAAGATTTATTCTTGAATCTTCTACTTCAAATTGCCAATTCTTCTATATAAGTTTTTTTCCCAAGGAGTTTTCTCCTATAAAACATATAATTTAATATCCATACTAACCCTATCATAGCAATTAGATTTATTATAGGATCTAAAGGCAATCTATATCTACTAAGCGTAAAATCAACAGCGATAATACACAAACCTGAATAAAATATTATTACAGATAATAAAAGTATTGTTTGTAATCTACTTCTCTTATATAAAATAACTAAACCAATAAAAAAGAAGGGAAGGAAAATATAATATTGTAGTATTTCTCTAATAATTCCCTTAATCGTATATTTTGGCATATAAGTGTAACCGATTCCACTCCAATGTCCTTTTAAAGTGAGAGGCAAGTAAAATTCTCTGAAAGAATTGAACAATCTTTCTGTCTTGGAAAACTTATGTGGAATATTATTATTTTTAATTGCTTCAATAGCTGAAGAATGAATTGGAAGAATTTCGGTTGGGCGTTGCAGATAATTTCCATAATACACAACTTTTGTGCCAGCTTTTATTGAATCAATTTGGGCTTCATTTACTACAAATAAGCTGCTATAATTTCCTAAATTTTTAAATTCCGGTTGTCCTAAAATTGGATCAATAAAGGGTGATAATCTTATCGTTAATAAAACAATTTTATCATATACGATATAATTACGTATCATCCAGGGAGCTGATATTAAGAATATTATGAATATACTATATATTGTTTTAGGTAATATTTTAGGTATTTTCTTTGTTAAGATATATATATATATTATAAATAATAATGGAATTAAAATAACAAATCTTTCATCTAAATGGATGGCTAATGCTAAACATACTCCAAGATTGATATATGATAAAATATTATTAGGGTTTTCAAATAATTTAAGAAGTAAAAATACAAATATTACTAAAAATAAAACCATATATAGGTCTTTTCCGGCCTGTAAAGTACTTCTTAATAATGGAATATAAACGATTATTGCTAAAGCACTAAGCAATCCAGGCAACCGTTGCTTAAGGATGATACTTATTTTGAATATAAATAAAGGTATAAAACTAAACACCAATAAATTAAATATCCTTATTGGTAACCAGGAAGCACCAAATAATTTAATTAAAAGACCAATTATTAGCGGCTCTAATGGTCCTACATAAATAAGACCTGCATCGGGCATTGATTTACTATATGCGTTAGTTATTCCGTGCTCAAAGAACTCCTTCCCAAGATTAAAGTAATATCTATTATCACTACTTATTTCAATACCTTTATGCACACTATAAATCATAAAACTACTTGAAATACATAAAGCTATAATGAATAAAACCACAAATAGATATTTATCAGGTACTTTATTAAACATTATTTTCATCTCTTTATACCTAGTAGCAGATAAGGAATCGGTCTTAAAATATCCCACCAGTCAATAATCGGTCTGATTTTTGTGTATTCTTGACCATCTTTTCTGATTATACTTTTCTTTTTTTGGGGGTAAATCTTAGAAATAGGAACCTCATAATATCTATATTTTCTGCCCATTGTAATTTTATAAAACATATATGTTTCCAAACCATACCTATTTAACCATTCTTGGTGGATATTTATATTAGGATCATCAAATATTGTAAGTCGCCAAGCTCTGAAACCTTCCATAGAGTCCGTAATTTTCCTCATAGTTAATATTGAAAACAAAATAGCGATTACTTTAACCATTACCAATCTAAAAAGGGGTGTATGATCCCTTCTACTTCCAGGTAAATATCTGGAGCCCTGAACAAAATCTGCTTTATTTTGAATTATTGGTTCCACCAGCCGCTTAACTTCAGCTAAAGTATTTTTGTTGTTTCCAGGAATTGTAACCAATACCTTGTAACCATTTTTTTTTGCATAATCAATAGAATCTCTTATGGAAGTACCTATTCCGGTATTTTTTTTATGTTTTATAACCGGAATATTCTTTGCATATCTTTCTACAGCTCCATCTGTTGAACCATCATCAACAATTATATAATCAAAATCATAATCTAAGGGAATACTTTCAAGCGTATATTTCAAGCTTAAGCCATTATTAAATACGCCAATACTTACTAAACAGTCCTTATGATTCATATTTATTCTTTATTTATACTTTATCAAAAACAAGTTTAGAAAGAAAAAAATTGGAAGCCATTGTAAATGGTAGAACACATAATGTTAATATAAAATTCCGAAATGGCAAGAATTGTTTAAATATCCAAAGTAGCAACATTCCTAATAGCATTCCAGTGATATAAACAAAATAATACAAAATCATACTTATAGTGGTATGTCTTGCTTTAAATGTAAATATTCTATTCAACTGATAAGAAATGAATATCGTAATTAAGTAATTGAGAGCATAAGTAATAAAAAGCGGTGTATGTAAGATTTCCAGAAAAATATAAGCTGTCACTAAGGACAAAAAAGTCATAAATACACCAACAAGGGAAAATTTAGAAAACAATAATATTAGCTTTTTTATGTTAATAAAATTCATTTATCTTATTTATAACATATTGTAAGTTAGTATACGATATAAAAGGATTTACAGGTAAGCTTAAACACCTTTCAGCAATTTGTTCTGCTATAGGAAAGGAAAGATTATTCATTTGTAAATATGCTTTCTGTTTATGGGGAGGAATAGGATAATGGATCATCGTTTCAACACCTGATAATGTAAGATGTTCTTGCAGTTTATTTCTGTTCTTACACATAACAACATACTGATGCCAACAGGGTATGGATTCAATTCCTGAATAAGGTTGAACAAACTTGATTTTATCCTCATTCGTATTTTCCTTTTGTAAACCCTGGTAGGGAAGATTAATTTTGGAATTATTAATTTTATAGTATTCTTCTGCAACAAGATGTCTTCGCCTATTCCATTCGTCCAAATAAAGTAATTTAACTCTTAAAATTGCTGCCTGTATTTCATCAAGACGGCAGTTATAACCCTGATATTCATTGTAATATTTAATTTGGGAACCATAATTGGAAAGGCATCTAACCCTTTCTGCTAAATCAGCATCATTGGTTGTTATAGCTCCTCCATCTCCAAAAGCACCTATATTTTTCCCTGGATAGAAACTAAAAGCAGATGCAGTTCCTAAAGAACCACAAATCCTATTTCCATACATTGCTCCATGAGCTTGAGCAGAATCCTCCAGAACTTTTAAATTATATTTTTCTGCTAAATCCATAATGGGATCCATATCTGCAGGCATTCCATAAAGATGAACCGGAATTATGGCTTTTGTTTTTTGGGTTATTTTTTCCTCTATCAAAAAAGGATTAATATTAAATGTCCTTATATCCGGTTCTACTGGAATTGGCTTTGCCCTTGCATAACTTACTGCCAGCCAAGTAGCTATATAAGTATTGGAAGGAACTATTACTTCATCCCCTTCCCCGATATCCCATGCTTTTAAAACCAAAAAAAGAGCATCTAATCCATTACTTGTGCCAACACAATATTTTGATCCAGTATATTCAGCAAAGTCCTTTTCAAAAGAAGAAACTTCCTTTCCTAATATATACCAACCACTCTTTAGGACACTAGCTACTGCAGAGTCAATTTCCAATTTTAATTCCCTGTAGCTTTCGCCAATATCATAAAAGGGAATTTTCATCTCTATCCTGGACATATTTTATATACTCATCGTAATTTCTAATATAATCACTTTCATCATAATAGTCCGAAGCCAAAACCAGTAAAACACAATCATCGGCAAAAGCAACAAGGTCTCTCCAATAACCAGGTATTAAAATTAACATCTGATTTGGTTCATTTAGAATATATTCTTGTGACATTTTCCCATTATCTATTTTAATATTACAACTTCCATGCATAGCTATAATTGCTTGCCAAAGTTCTTTATGAGCATGTCCCCCTCTCGGTAAATTATCTTTATTATCCCAAATATAATAGACCCTTTTAATTTCAAAGGGAATATCTTTTTGTGCCTCAATGATGGAAAGATTACCACGATAATCACAAATCGTTTTGATTTCTTTTATACATATTTTTTTTATAATGTAATCCTGTGTTAAAAACATAATGTATCACCAAGTAGAATCAATTCTAATTTTATTATGCTCATCTAAATGAATATCTATTTTAATGCCCAAAAGGTTGAAAATTTCCTTTTTTGATACTTCCCATTCCTCTTTATTCATAGAATAATAAAAATTTTCCTCATCCTCATTGATCAAAGTTATCTTTTTAAATTTATGATAGTTGACAACCTTTTTATTCTCTTTCCGGATATCAAAGAGTACCGTAAATTTTTTTAAAATATTAAAAACTATCTCATAAATGAGAAATTCACTTATAATGGGGGTTAATGGATGTGCATTAGAAGAAAATAGCCAACTACCAGTAGTACATTTATTTTCAGCTATATTATATATTCTAATCGTTCCCACTCGCTCATTATTTTCATAAATAATATAATATAATTCCTCCCCTCTTTCTTCCCTTATTTTATATTCTTTCAACCAAATTATTTGTTTCTCCAAATCAGGTTCAGTAAAATTTAAATATTTATTCTTCAAAGGGTTAGTTCTAAGTCCAAGAATAAATTCAGCATCCGACTCAACCACAAGTTTAAACTTTAGACAATATGGTTCTCGTTCATTATTATTTAAAGAAAATTCTTTTATAGGTTCAATAATATTCATAATATATTCATAAAGAAATGCATAATTACTTAACAGAATATCCACCATCAATTATTATATTTTGCCCTGTAATCCATTTTGATTCATCAGATAATAGAAATATACACAAGGCAGATATATCTTTATTTGAACCCAGCCCTAAGGGATAACCCTTTTTTAAATTATCCATTTCTTTATAATTAAGTACATCACTAAGCTCTGTCATCATTTTTGTATCTTTAAGATAACCTGGCGAAACACAATTTACTCTTATATTTTTATTAGCTAATTCAAGAGCCAAGGATCTTGCTCCGCTCACTAAAGCTGCCTTGGAAGCACAATAAGCAGTAAGAGCAGGATTAGCTATTATACTCATTACCGAGGCAATTAACACTATACTCATACCAGACAAATTACCATAATTCTTTTTACATAATAGGCGGATGATTTCAAAGGCAGAAATGGTGTTTACTTCAAAGATATCTATATACATTTGATAATTCATAGCTGATATTGGTAAAGTTGTTTGATACCCAGCCGAATGAATAAAGCCATCTATTTTCTCGTGATTTGTTACAATGCTTTCTATTATACTTTGGTATCTTTGAAAATCTCTTAGATCAAGAACACTAATAGAATTATTATTGTCATTAAGCTGAGAATATATATCGTTTAAAGAGCTTTCATTTCTGCCAATTAAATGAACTTTGGCCCCTTCATCATAACAGCGAAAAGCACATTCTTTGCCTATCCCTGAAGATGCACCAGTTATTAAAATATTTTTATCTTGTAATCTTTTCATATATTCCAATCAAATTTCGTTGATGTTAAGTAAAAGTGTATCTTGTAAATTTAGTATAGCAGAACCCCACGAATAACCAACTCCAAAACCACTTAATAAAATTTTATTTGTTTTATCGGATTTTTTAATTCAGAATAAAGAGTAAGAGGAATAGATGCAGAGCTTGTATTTCCGTATTTCCCCAGAGAATAAAGAAATTTATCCTTAGGAATTTTTAGACACTTTCTCATAAATTCAAGCATATAATGATTCGCTTGATGGAATACAATTATATCAGGGAAACCACATTTATCAATTATATACAGCTTGTTGCTGGAAGAATATAATCAGGTGTCTGAGTTACTAATATCATAACTCCAATTTGATCAGGATCTATTCCTGTCTGTTTAATAAGATTAACTGTAGCTTGATAAACTAAATCAGAAGTACATTGTGTAGCATCAACTACAGGACGGCTAACAACTCCAGTGCTTTCAATAATTTTCTGTTTTCTCTCTTCATCAAAATCTGGTAAATCCTTATTGAATTCATACCTATCGGGTACGCAACAGGAAATGCAAGATAATTTTATTCCTTCTATCTTAATCATAATTCACTATATAGTTATAATAGTTGATCCCCATGAATAGCCAACTCCGAAACCAGCTAAAAGAACTTTATCTCCATTATTTATTTTGCTTTGATCAAGAGAATCCTTCAAGGCAATAGGAATTGTATTGGAAACCGTATTTCCATAATTCAGCATATCAATATGGCATTTTCCAGTGTCAAGGCCTATTTCACTAATCAAGAATTCCAGTATATACTTATTGGCTTGATGCAATATAAAATAATCTACATCATTTGCTTGAAGTTTATTTTTGGCTATTACCTTTTGTAACATAGGCGGGATAGTATCTATTGTAAAATTAAAAATCTCAGGACCATTCATATACAATGTTGGCTTTTCTTGATCTTTGAGTGTATAAGAATTGCGAGCAGATAACCCTTTAACAATTAAATTTTCTGCCCCATTTCCATCTGTGCCGAAAATAAATTCACCAAGCATATCTTCATCTGAATATGTTATAATAGTTGCAGTTCCTGCATCTCCAAAAATACTGCGATTGGATATATCATCTTCTGCAATAAACTTGCTGTATGTTTCTCCGGTAACCAAAAGCACATTTTTGCATAGTTGGGCATTAATCAGACCTTTAGCTATAGCCAATCCATATACATAACCGGAACAACCTAAATTAAAATCTAAAGCTCCAATATCCGTTTTCAGCCCTAATCTTGTTTGAAGAAGGCAAGCTGAAGTAGGTAAAAGATAATCCGGACTCTGTGTACAAAATAAAACAAAGTCAATCAAGTCCTTATCTTCCTTTTTGAATATCTTTTTAGCTGCATTTGTAGCCAAATCAAGGGATGTCTCTTCCGGACCAGCTATATGTCTTTGTTTTATACCGATTTTTTTCTCTAACTTAGCTGCACTCCATTGCGGATATGCTTTTTCCAGTTCTGCATTGGTAAGTATTCTTTCTGGAAGATAATACTCAACCTGTTTTATTTTCGCGCTCATTATATCTTTACCTGTGAGCTTGGATATATTCATATAGTTCAGAGACGGTATTTAACTCATCAAAATCTTTACGAGGAATAGTAATATTGTAATTCTGTTTAATCATCGCAATTAAAGATAAAACAGCTAATGAATCCCATTCTTCATAATTCCTAAATTCATCTTTTTTATCAATTTTTTCAGAATCTTTCTCTAAAGCATCAGATAGTAATTGGATAAAATGTTCCATAATGTTTTCCTTTTAATAATTCTATATATTGTAATATAAGAATTTAGTTAATATATTTTTATTAATGAATACCTGCAGATATTATTCTGGAATTAATTCTTGGATCAAATAATATTTTATAAGGGACTTCATCTGAATCATCTTCATCATATATGACATCATTTATATCTGTAGCTCTCCAATAATTATGTGTTGCATTAATATCATTTTCTACTCCTATATTACCAGATGCGTAATATCCATTATGGGCATCTGGTTTTATACTAATAGCAATTTGATTTAATGCATATATATTATTGTGGTTAATTATAGGATTACAATAATCTAAAGAAGCTTGCACATAATTTGGTTGTGTCTGTATGCAATATCTTTTACTTCCATAAAATTCATTGTATTCTATTAGTGGGGATGATCCTAATAATGAAATTCCATAATCATTATACCAAAAACAATTATTTCTAATTATTGTATTGCCATAAATAGGTCTAATCCCTACCCAATTGGAATTAAAATAATTGTTATTTACATTGAAATCACTGCTATCTACGATCAAATTATCGTAGTTATTATAGAAAATGTTTTGAGATATGTTAGAATTACCATATAGGACATTGGTTCTACTTTTAAAATCTTTTACTAGGGTGTGGTTTAGATTAAAATCATTTCCATATAATATTAAAGCAGTAAATCCATTAAAAAATAGCATATCATTTAAAGCAGCCCCATTTGAATTAATTTCTAATCCGTCCATAATATGGCTTATTTTCCCATTCCTTATATTGATACCATTATAATTTGCCAATCGGATTTTTAATATATTATCATCATCGCTCGGAATATTCATCTCATTCGTGAAGATCCCCTTAGAAGATGTTATCCACCATCTTTTACCAGATTCAGGCATTGAAACTGAATCCCAAAAGTCAACTCTACACCCAGGATTTATAAAAACAAAAGCTGAATTTTGAAGAACAACAGACGATAAAAATGAAGTATCCTGAGTGATTAAATAGCTATGATCTTCTTGAAAAACATAAGAATTTTGGATTGTAGAAGACAAATATTTTATTGGATATAAAACAAATTCGCTGTTTTCCTTCCCTGATCCATAAATAATATCAGAGCTTTTATAATGTCCTTGAACTTGTGCTTTTGTATCAAATATATAATTTTCTCCCTTATTTACAACAATATTATATTCATATCTAATTCCCCATCCAGCTTTGAAATAAACTAAATTATATTTCCCACTTATGATTTCTGTTAATTTAAATAAACCATCTGCATTAGTAATAGTTTTCACTATAGGTTGTTGGTATCTATGATCAAATTCGGTTTCCTGATTTATCTGAACTCCTATTTGTGGATATTCATTATTGATACGAACGATGGTTGTATCCAGAACTGCTAACTTATATAGTGCCACAGTAATTCCCGAATAATCAATAGGATCAAGCTCTGGATCACCCGTATCGTTTACTAGAATTATTTTTCCGGAAAGAGATCCGGTTTCTGGCTTGGTGGAAGAAGAACAAGAAAACATAAACAATACACAAAAAATCAATATAAACAAGATGAAGGGTGAAGAGTGAACGGTGAATAGTGAAGAGTGGTTATTTATTTTCATTGAGGTTATCTTTTGATTTTTTAATTATTGAGGTTAAAATTCTTATAATGGATTTATTTTGTTCTATTGGACATTCATTCTCTTTTAAGTAATCACTCTTAATAAGTATTTCCAACCAATATTCTGTTTCCGCTGCTTCCTTTAATGCTATCTGTGCTTTGGCAATGAATTCTTTTTTAGAGATTGCAAGATCTGCTTCTTTTAAGTTAGCTCCAATTGATGTACCAGCTCTAAGTAGTTGTTTGGAAATTATATATTCTTTCTTATCATTTACAAGCTTTTTGTAAAGTCCAATAATATCAAGTGCAAAATCAATTGCCATTTCAAGTATCGGATTATCTTTCACCTTTCACCATTCACTGTTCACAAATTAACCGAAGTAGGTATTCCCCATATCCGCTTTTCCGAATAGGTTCAGCTAACTTCATAAGTTGCTCGTTATCAATGAAGCCCTTACGATAGGCAATTTCTTCTATACAACTGATTTTTAGTCCTTGGCGGTTTTGGATAACTTCCACAAATTGGGATGCCTGTATTAAGGATTCAAAAGTTCCAGTATCCAACCAGGCAGTTCCTCTTCCAAATACCATCACTTTTAAATTACCCTGCTCAAGGTATACTTTATTGACATCAGTAATTTCATATTCACCACGGGCGGAGGGTTTTATTTCCCTGGCTATCTTAATTACACTGTTATCATAGAAATAAAGACCAGGAACAGCATAGTTGGATTTTGGTTCTTTGGGTTTTTCTTCCAAACTGATTGCCTTCATATCTTTATCAAATTCTACTACTCCATAACGCTCAGGATCAAGAACAGGATAAGCAGTTATTATTGCTCCATCGGGTTTTGTGCAAGTTTTCAATCGTCCTTGTAAATCTGCTCCATAAAAGATATTATCGCCCAAAATTAAACAAACACTATCCGAACCGACAAAATCAGCTCCAATTACAAATGCCTGAGCCAGACCATTAGGAACTTCCTGAACTTTATATACAAAGCGCATACCGAGCTGAGAACCATCACCTAATAACTTTTGAAAGGTGGAATTATCTTCAGGAGTAGTAATAATCAAGACCTCTCTGATCCCTGCCAGCATTAAAATAGAAAGAGGGTAATAGATCATTGGTTTATCGTAAACAGGAAGCAACTGTTTACTGACAGCGATCGTTAAAGGATATAGACGAGTACCGGATCCACCGGCAAGTATGATACCTTTCATTTTGGCGGAGGGCAGAGGGCTTAGGGCTTAGGGGTTAATAGAGATTTTCGTAAATTAGTTAGCATTTTACTTATGGAGGATAATTCTAATTTCATAGAGTCCAATTCATCCAAAGTAATATACTCTCTTCTTTCAAAGAGGATTAAAATATTAACGCATTCAAATACAGAACGACGAGCAATATTCAAAAATTGAGCAAAATCCTTATCCGAATTTGATGCAGAACCTTCGGCAATATTATTAGTTATGCTCATAGCTGCAGCTCTAAGTTGTTCTGAAAATCTATAGCAATGTTTCATATCAGTCCTATCTGCAATTCCAAACAATTTATCTGATAATTCAATACTTTTCTGCCATACATCCAGTTTTTCAAATCTAAACATCTCTTTCTCCATCATCTCTCTGCCCTTTGCTCTCCGCTCTAAGCTCTCTGTATTTCTAAATTAAGTGTGTAAGTTTATGATGTCCTGGCACTTTTTCCAGAAAGCCATCTTCTACAGCTTTGGCAATTGATATACAACCCAAATTAGCTTCAATGGCTTGTTCCCTGGTTAAGGTATTTAAGTTAAGTTCAGGTAAAAGTTTCTTTTGGGCTCTCATAACTTTCATCCAGACAGAGGGCCAGGAACTCATCGCTTTTCCATTGCGCCGATTTTTGGAATTGTAAGCATTAATATACTTGTCACAATCCTTTTTGTAATCAGCGGACAAGTTAATCCGCCGGGCAAAAGCATAAATCTCTTTGGTAATAGTATTGTCGGGAACAAAATCAGATGCCCCCTTTTTCTTGGCAATCAACTTATTCAGCTTGGAATTATAGTAGATTACCACATCATCCATATTTCCGGTAAAGCCGGGCAAAGCAAGTTTTACTGTTGCTTTCATTTTGTCACTCCTATATTTTTATTAAGGGTCGGATCATTTATTTTTTTGACCCTTCACTTATATTAGGAATGACAAAAATGAGATAGCGGTGACAAAATTAAGAAATATTTTTAGGATAAGTAATTACAATTAGCCCAAAAAAATTACCAACTTCCTTAAACACAAACAGATACAATCATTAAAAGGATATTTATTTTGAGCTTAGCTGATAATTTTATAGGAAGAATAAAAAAAATAAAATCAGAAAATTGGGGGTTTACTTCTTGCATATATAGCAAAGTAACATACGGTGCAATTAAAATGGTATAAGCAGGAAAAAAGCCAATCAACAGCACTTCATCTGCACGACAGCTATATTGGCAAGTATTATTTCTTCTTCAGCTAAATATTCTTTATTTTCTTTACAGGTTTATTAAAAAGTAAGTTTTTTTCACTTGACCAAAGTAAATGATGGATATTAATAAAATTATTATTAGTTTATATGCCAGATCTGAATTCGGTAACCCAAACTACAGCTTCGCCCCGTGGCTTATGCATTCTATGTTACATAAGACATTGATAATATGGCTGTTAGAGTATTATATTTTAATAAGGACTGGATTCTGCATCAGGGGCGGAAGGACAAAAAACAGGACAAATATAAAAATTGACTTCCAAGTCACTTGTTAAAATGGTGACTGAGAAGTCAATGGGTTTAGTGTTAAAGTTCTTTGTTGCCCAGTATTTTATCGGTATGAAAGCCATATTTTATAATATTCTCGCTTATAATTTTCATAATTGAGCACACCATTGAAAATCTGGTTTGGGTTGTCAATCATTTTTTACAGGTAAAAGTAGATAGAGGCAAATTGGATAAAGCGAGAAAGGAGGTAACAGATGAAAAGATAAGGGGTTAGGGTTGTGGAAAAATATCTATATCTCACGCAGATTTCGCCGATTACTCAGAGAAAAAAGATAAAAAATAATGGAACACAGATAACTGGATTAAGCGGATTTACACAGATTAAAAAAGATGAGGGCTGAGGGCAGAGGGCTGAGGGCTGAGGGCGTAGAGTTGAGGGAAAAAAAGGATTTAGCTTGACGCAGATTAGGGTAGTAAGAAAAAGGTATAAAAAGTAATAATGGTAAATAGAGAAGATGATTTCAATAGTAATAGACAGTAAAGTGACTCGTTGGACAAGGGAAATAAAATATGTGTTTGGCTTTATTTTCCAGACCCTGGGTTATAACTTTCGTTTTCTGGAAGAACTGGAAGATTTGAAAGTAAATGATATTTTGCTGGTATATAGTTATACAGAGCCAACTCCTGAAGAGCTAAAAAGTTTGGCTAAGCATTTTATCACTTTTTTCATTCCTTGTGATCCGGATTTCTTTGATGCAAAAGCATATAGTGCAGACCGTTTGCGTAGATGTATGCGGGAAATAAAGTTGCTAAATATCACCCCTGTGATATCCAACCGCAAGTTTGAATACCCTGCGGAAAATTATACCGAAAGTGACATCAGTGGCGGAAAAATCAATTTTGATCTGGTTGGTAACCTCTTTTTGCATTTAAGCAATCTGGAAGAAAGCAGTGATGCCGGTTCAATGGAAAAGGGTTTTTATCCTGATAGTGCAAGTGCCTTTTATAATTATCGGGAAACCCCTATTGTGGATAATTTGCTGTGGCTGATGGATTCATTGATTAAAGAACACTGCCGAGCTAAAAATAACTGCATTGTGCAAAAGCTATTATGGCCCTCCGCTCAGCAGGCAGCCGTTCTCCTT
>Ga0208695_1000425_pt1 | contig 47187 bp, 52 predicted proteins | sample AD_UKC111_MetaG_FD_184449 | JGI IMG/M metagenome (GOLD analysis project Ga0208695, IMG submission 184449) | Active sludge microbial communities of municipal wastewater-treating anaerobic digesters from Hong Kong - AD_UKC111_MetaG (SPAdes)... | ecosystem: Engineered > Bioreactor > Anaerobic >... | reverse complement strand
CTGCTGGCGTGGGCGCTGGCGCAGCGCGGCACGCGGACGCTGCTGCATGGCGTGCGGCAGGATCCCACCCGCACGACGACCTTCGAGCTATTTCAGGCGTTGGGCTTCCCTGTTGCGGAAAGCGGGCTTGAAGCCGAGCATGCGCTCACATCGCGCGGTCTTGCATTTGTGCCAATCGACGTCCTGCACCCAAAGCTCGCCGCGTTGCTGGCCAACCGCTGGCGCATTGGCGTGCGGTCCACGCCCCACACCGTCGTAAAGCTGCTGCAACCGATGACCGGCCCGCAGACCCGTGTCGTCGCGCTGACGCACGGCGACTATATCGAGCGCATGGCCGCGCATCTTGCCTCACAATCCGGGGCGCGAGGCGTGGTCTTTCGCGGCTGCGAGGGCGAGCCGGTGCTGCACCCCAAGCGCACTGTTCCGGTGCAAATATTCCGCAATGGTGAAACGCTTATGCGCGAATGGCCCGGTGTGGCGGCACACGATCTGCCCGAAACTTGCGATATCGCGACCACGGTCGCCTATATCGGGTCCGTCATCTCGGGGCAGCGCGCGCTGCCGGCGTGGATCGACTGGCTGGCACGGGAAGTGCACGCAGCAGCGCATGAACAAACCTCTCCCGCCGGGTAGGCCCGGCAAAGTCTTTCTCGTCGGCGCCGGGCCGGGCGACGTTGAGCTTTTGACGCTCAAGGCCGCGCGCCTGCTGGCTGCCGCCGATGTGGTGCTGGTTGACGATCTGGCCGGCAGCGAGGTGCTCGCGCTGTGTCCGCAGGCGCGCGTGGTGCACGTCGGCAAGCGCGGCGGTTGTATCAGTACAGCTCAGGCATTCATCGAGAAACTGCTGGTGCGCGAGGCGCAGGCCGGGCATCAGGTGGTGCGGCTGAAAGGCGGCGACGTTTCGCTGTTCGGGCGGGCGAGCGAGGAAATTGCGGTGCTGGAAGCGGCGGGTATCGAGTTCGAGATTGTCCCCGGCGTCACTGCCGGCCTCGCCGCCGCGGCAACGGTGAAAAGCTCGCTGACGCACCGCGAGCACGCACACGGCGTCGCCTTCATCACGGCCCACGGCGCGGAGGGCGCGGAAATCCCCTGGCAGGCACTGGCGCAGAGCGCGCTAACGCTGGTCGTCTACATGGGCGTCGCCCGCGTGGCGTCGCTGCAGGCGAGTTTGCTGGAGGGCGGACTGGCGGCAGATACGCCCGTGCTTGCCGTGGAGAACGCGTCGCGGGCCAACTCCCGCACCGTCTGCTCGATGGTGGGTGCAATGGTCGAAGACTTCGCAACGCAGTCGCTGCGAAGCCCGGCAGTGCTGGTCGTCGGCGAGTCGATGCGCGCGCGGGCGGAACAACTGGCCCGATCCGCAGCTACTACCGGATTTGATGTCGAAGGGATGCGGCGCGTTCTTTGACCGCGCCCTGCGGCCTGCGACGATTCGCGGCCCCACGCGACGAACGCGGGAACCAGATCGTGTGATCTGCGCTAATCTGTGCTTGCGGCCAATCGGGCCGCCATCTCAGGGGGAGCGCGTGTCCAACTCAGCCATTCTCTTTTTCGCTCACGGCTCGCGCGACACCAACTGGCGTCGCCCGTTCGACGCTATCCTGGCTGACTTTCGTGGCATGCATGCCACCAAGCTGGCCGAGCTGGCATTTCTCGAGTTCATGCAGCCAGACTTTGCCGCCAGCGTGAATTCACTGGTCGAGCAGGGCGCCGCGCAGATCCGGGTGATCCCGCTGTTTCTCGCTGAAGGAGCGCATACGCGGCGTGATCTTGCGGCGTTGATCGAGACGGCGCAGACGGCGTATCCGGCCGTACTGTTCACGGTATCACCGGCGATTGGCGAGGTGGATTCGATCCGCTCGGCGATTTCTAGCTGGGTCGCGACACAGCTGTAGGAGCGGCTTTGCCGCGATCTTCTGAAACACTGAAGTTGTGTCGCGGCGGAGCCGCTCCTACAACGGCCGGTGTGCGCGCACGACGGCCATCAGCTTCTTCGCCCGCTCAGTGATTTCGTGCCACTTGCGTTCCGCAATCATAGAGCGCGACGCCACGGCCGAGCTGCCGAAAGCCGCAAGATTCGGACAGGCGAGATAGGCCGGAATGTCTTCGTCGCGAATGCCGCCAGTCGGGCAGAAATTGGCCTGCGGGATCGGCCCGTAGATTGCCTTCAGCCACGCTGCGCCGCCGTAGAGTGAGGCCGGGAAAAACTTGAGCGTGTGCCAGCCGTCGTCGAGCGCGGTGAGCACTTCCGATGGCGTCACCGTGCCGGGCAACAGGGGTAGATGCGCGTCATGGCAGGCGCGGCCAATCGCGTGCGTGTAGCCAGGCGATACCGCGAACTGCGCACCTGCATCGACGCAAGCGTGTACCTGATCAGCGTGCGTCACCGTGCCAACGCCCACCATCATGGGCAGACCCGAGTTCACGATTTCGGCAATTGACGGCAGGCCGGCTGGGGTGCGCAGTGTCACTTCGATGCAGCCGACACCGCCCGCCAGCAGCGCCTCGGCGAGCGGCACCGCGTCATCGGCGTGGTCGATTTCGATGACGGGCACGTAGCCCAGGCGACGGAGGGTGTGATTCAAGTCCATTAGTGCTTCCAGAAGCGGTCAACGAGGTAGTGGGGTCAGCGAAACAGCACCGATGCACCCTGGTTGGCATCGCTCACATTGTCGCGAAACACGCCGAACAATTCGCGCCCCCAGCCCGCTGCTGGGGGAGGCGCCCCTGCGGGAGTTCTAGCGGCGAGAGCGTCACTGCCGACATGCACCGCGAGCGAGCCGTTTTCGCAATCGACCGTCACGACGTCGCCGTCTTGCACGCGCGCAAGCGCGCCACCAGCGGCCGCTTCGGGCGTGACGTGAATCGCCGCAGGCACCCGACCCGAGGCGCCGGACATGCGGCCGTCGGTCACCAGTGCCACCTTGATGCCGCGATCGAGCAACACCGACAGTGCGGGCGTGAGTTGATGTAATTCCGGCATGCCACTGGCGCGCGGCCCCTGAAAGCGAACGACGACCACTGCGTCGCGTTCGAAGCGGTTTGCCTTGAACGCAGCGATCACGTCGGCCTGGGTATCGAACACATGCGCCGGTGCGGTGATCACGCGATGTTCCAGCGCAACGGCGGACACCTTGACCACCGCTTCACCGAGATTGCCGGCGAGCACACGCAGGCCGCCTTCCCGGCTGAACGGCTCGCCTGCCGGGCGTAGTACGGTGAGATCGCCCGATAGCGCGCTTGCCGGCTCGTAGGCGAGCGAACCGGATTCCTCGTCCTTCATCCCGGAGAGCGCGCGTGTGTAATGTCCCATGCCGTGCCCCATCACCGTCTCGACATCGTCGTGCATCAGCCCAGCCGCGAGCAGCTCACGGAACAGGAAGGCTGTGCCACCGACGCGATCAAAGTCGTTCACGTCTGCTTCGCCATTGGGGTAAAGCCGCGTCAATAGCGGCGTCACACGCGACAGCGCGTCAATGTCCTGCCATGTCAGCTCAAATCCGGCCGCACGCGCGATGGCGACCCAGTGCATGGTGTGATTGGTCGAGCCTCCCGTCGCCAGTAGCGCGACGATGGCGTTAACCAGCACCTTTTCGTCGATCCATTGGCCGAGACCAGCCGTGTCGTGGCCCGCTTGCGCCCGCCTGGCCAGCGCCGCCATGCGTGCCGCTGCAGCGCGGGTGAGCAGCGCACGGCGTCGATCGTTTGGCTGCACGAAGGCGGCGCCGGGAATCATTAGACCCATCGCTTCAAGCAATAACTGATTGCTGTTGGCGGTGCCGTAGAAGGTGCAGGTGCCTTCGCTGTGATACGCCGCCATCTCGGCTTCGAGCAGCGCGGTCGGCGCCACTTTGCCCTGTGCATGCAACTTGCGGACGTTGGCTTTTTCCTTGTTTGACAAACCGCTCGGCATCGGCCCCGCGGGCACGAAGATCGCGGGCAGGTGACCGAACGAGAGCGCGCCCAGCAGCAAGCCCGGCACAATCTTGTCGCACACGCCGAGCAGCATCGCACCGTCGTAGAGATCATGAGTCAGCGCCACGGCGGTGGACATCGCGATCACATCGCGCGAAAAGAGCGAAAGCTCCATGCCCGGCTGGCCCTGCGTGACACCGTCGCACATCGCGGGCACGCCGCCCGCGAACTGCGCCACGGCGGCGTGTCGGCGCACTTCGTCCTTGATCATCGCCGGGTAGTCGGCCAGCGGCTGATGCGCCGAGAGCACGTCGTTGTAGGCTGAGACAACGCCGATCATCGGCACCGGTTCGCTCACCACGCGCAATTTGTCGCCACTGGGCAGGGCCGCGTAACCGTGCGCCAAGTTAGCTGCACTCAGGCGCTTGCGCGAAAGGCGTTCGGCGCGATGCTGGCGCTGGGACGCAAGTGTTGCCAGATATGCAGCCCGGCGCGCCTGACTGCGCGTGGCGATTGCGACGGTGACGCGGGCGACTGCGGCGTTGACTGGAGGTGCCGACGGAGGGGATGATGCTGGCGAAGTAGGCATTTTGTAGTTTTATAACAAGAAAAAACTACAATCAACAACGAGGTTTGTCAGCAAGGCAGCTAAAATCGTTAACGACGGAGGCGTGGCCGAGCGGTTTAAGGCACCGGTCTTGAAAACCGGCGATAGCGCAAGTTATCCGTGAGTTCGAATCTCACCACCTCCGCCAACTTCCCGCCAACACCTTTCTGCTGAAAGCCACGTTGGATAACGGCATGGCGTGGAAATCAGTACCAAGTCGACTTCAGTGATTTCGGCTTGTCAGGCCTCATGCGGCTGAGCATGCAGATCGAAGCTGTATCGCGTGCGCACACCGCCGATCTGCCGTTACAACCGGTTTGACGGGACGTCCGACATGCTGCATAATTTATGGCTCCTCCGCGTGGAGAGGTGGCCGAGTGGTTAATGGCAGCAGACTGTAAATCTGCCCTCTATGAGTACGCTGGTTCGAATCCAGCCCTCTCCACCAATTTGAATGCCCGCTATCCGGGTGTGCGAATTGACAAGCGCGGACCGCGTCTTTTCCGCCAGTGCGCCTGTGCGGGTTTTCGCAAGTTGGTGATGTCGAACTGAATCTGAATCCCCGCGGGTGTAGCTCAATGGTAGAGCAGAAGCCTTCCAAGCTTATGACGAGGGTTCGATTCCCTTCACCCGCTCCAGCGCAGCACCGTTGATGGTCAGATGTTTGTGATCTTTGCGAAGACCCCAAACATCCGCCCATGTAGCTCAGTGGTAGAGCACTCCCTTGGTAAGGGAGAGGTCGTGCGTTCAATCCGCGTCATGGGCACCAGTTCTTTGAAAAACACCTCACGAGGGTAGCGATCATGGCAAAAGGCAAGTTTGAGCGTACGAAGCCGCACGTGAACGTAGGCACGATTGGGCATGTGGATCACGGCAAGACGACGTTGACGGCAGCGATCACCACGGTGTTGTCGCGCAAGTTTGGCGGCGAGGCGAAGGCCTACGACCAGATTGATGCGGCGCCGGAAGAAAAGGCACGCGGCATCACCATCAACACCGCACACGTTGAATACGAAACCTCCAACCGGCACTACGCCCACGTGGACTGCCCGGGCCACGCCGACTACGTCAAGAACATGATCACCGGTGCCGCCCAGATGGACGGCGCCATCCTCGTGGTCTCTGCAGCTGACGGCCCGATGCCGCAAACGCGCGAACACATCCTGCTGTCGCGTCAGGTCGGTGTACCGTACATCATCGTCTTCCTGAACAAGTGTGACATGGTGGACGACGCCGAGCTGCTCGAACTGGTCGAAATGGAAGTTCGCGAGCTCCTCAGCAAATACGACTTCCCGGGCGACGACATCCCAATCGTCAAGGGTAGCGCCAAGCTTGCTCTCGAAGGTGACAAATCGGATCTGGGTGAGCCCTGCATCGACCGTCTGGCCGAAGCGCTCGACACCTACATCCCGACGCCGGAGCGCGCAGTTGACGGCGCCTTCCTGATGCCGGTGGAAGACGTCTTCTCGATCTCCGGTCGTGGCACCGTGGTGACCGGTCGCGTGGAGCGCGGCATCATCAAAGTCGGCGAAGAAATCGAAATCGTTGGCATCAAGCCCACCTTGAAGACCACCTGCACGGGCGTGGAAATGTTCCGCAAGCTGCTGGATCAAGGCCAAGCCGGTGACAACGTCGGCATCCTGCTGCGCGGCACCAAGCGTGAAGAAGTTGAGCGTGGTCAAGTGCTGGCCAAGCCGGGTTCGATCACCCCGCACACCGACTTCGAATGCGAAGTCTACGTTCTCTCCAAGGACGAAGGTGGTCGTCACACCCCGTTCTTCAACAACTACCGTCCGCAGTTCTACTTCCGCACGACGGACGTGACTGGCTCGGTGACGTTGCCGGCGGGCACCGAAATGGTGATGCCAGGCGACAACGTGAAGATGACGGTGGCGCTGATTGCGCCGATCGCGATGGAAGAGAAGCTGCGCTTTGCCATCCGTGAAGGTGGTCGCACCGTCGGCGCCGGCGTTGTATCCAAAATTATTAAGTAACACCAACGCGGCACCCGATGCCGCGTCACTGTTTTTAGGGGCGTAGCTTAGTGGTAAAGCTACGGTTTCCAAAACCGTCGATGGGGGTTCGATTCCCTCCGCCCCTGCCACTTACAAAGCAGTGGCATTCCCCAAACAGGCTGGTCATCAGGCATGAGCGAAACGACTAAAAATTGGGCCATTTTTCTTGCGGCAGGCGTATGCGTTGCGGCGGGTGTCTATGGCTTCTATCACTTCGCCGAATCGGCGATGGCGTTGCGCATGCTGATGGTGCTCGCCGGTCTGCTGGCGGGTGCCGGAGTTGCCTATGCTTCCGCGCCGGGCAAGGACTTCCTCCAGTTTGCGCGTGAGTCGGTTGACGAAGGCAAGAAGGTCGCTTGGCCGACGCGCAAGGAAACCGTGCAGATGACGCTGATCGTGTTCGCATTTGCGGTGATCATGGCCATCTTCCTGTTTGCGGTAGATACCTCGATTGGCTACATCATCCAGTGGCTGACCAAGCGCGGCTAAAGCTGCCCGGTCCACCGCAACGACAAATAACGGAATCATCATGGAAAACGCAACGATTGCAGACGCCGCTGTCGCCAAGCCGAAGCGCTGGTATGTCGTGCATGCCTTTTCCGGGTTCGAGAAGAGCGTCCAGAAGGCGCTGGTCGAGCGCATTGCCCGCTCGGATGTTGCTGACCAATTCGGCCAGGTGCTGGTGCCGGTCGAAGAAGTGGTCGAAATCCGCAACGGCCAGAAGTCAACCTCCGAGCGCAAGTTCTTCCCGGGCTATGTGCTCGTCGAAATGGAAATGACAGACGAGACCTGGCACCTGGTCAAGAGCACGCCCAAGGTGACCGGGTTTATCGGCGGCACCGCGACACGTCCAGCGCCGATTTCGCAAAAAGAAGTCGACAACATCCTCAATCAGGTGCAGACCGGCGGCGAAAAGCCGAAACCCAAGGTGTTGTTCGAGGTTGGCGAGGCGGTGCGAGTCAAAGACGGTCCGTTCACCGACTTCATGGGCAACGTCGAAGACGTGAACTACGAGAAATCGAAGCTACACGTGTCGGTCATGATTTTTGGCCGGTCTACGCCAGTTGAGCTCGACTTCGGACAGGTCGAAAAAGCATAGTTTTGAAGTGACTGGCGAAGCGTTTGCCGGTCGTTTTTAACGGGGAGAGCGTCGTAATCAATCGGCGTTCGCAATCACCCAAAACCAGGAGCCATCATGGCAAAGAAAATCGTCGGCTTTATCAAGCTGCAAGTTCCGGCGGGAAAGGCGAATCCGTCGCCCCCGATCGGCCCGGCGCTCGGTCAGCGCGGTCTCAACATCATGGAGTTCTGCAAGGCGTTCAACGCGCAGACCCAGGGCATGGAGCCCGGCATGCCGATCCCGGTGACCATCACCGCGTTCGCCGACAAGAGCTTCACCTTCATCATGGGTACGCCGCCTGCGACCTATCTGATCAAGAAGGAATCGAAGGTGCAAAAGGGTTCGGCCCGCCCGCATACCGACAAGGTCGGCAAGCTGACGCGCGCCCAGGCTGAGGCGATTGCCAAGGTCAAGATGCCGAACCTCACGGCTGCCGACATGGACGCCGCCGTCCGCACCATCGCGGGCAGCGCCCGCTCGATGGGTATCACCGTCGAAGGAGTGAAGTAATCATGGCAAAGCTCTCGAAACGCGCGAAGGCCCTCGAAGGCAAGGTCGACCGCAACAAGTTTTACGCTGTCGCAGACGCGCTCACGCTCGCCAAGTCGACGGCGACGGCCAAGTTCGATGAATCCATCGACGTCGCTGTCAACCTCGGCATCGATGCCAAGAAGTCCGACCAGACCGTCCGCGGTTCCGTCGTGATGCCCGCCGGTACCGGCAAGACCGTTCGCGTCGCAGTGTTTGCCCAAGGTGCCAAGGCTGACGAGGCCAAGGCAGCAGGTGCGGACGTCGTCGGCTTCGACGACCTGGCGGAACGCGTCAAAGGCGGATTCATGGAGTTCGACGTCGTTATCGCGTCCCCGGACGCCATGCGTGTGGTCGGTACGCTCGGTCAGGTGCTCGGTCCGCGAGGCCTGATGCCGAACCCGAAGGTCGGGACGGTTAGCGCCGATGTCGCTGGCGCCGTCAAGAACGCCAAGGCCGGTCAGGTGCAGTACCGCACCGACAAGGCCGGTATCGTGCACGCCACGATCGGTCGCGCTTCGTTCGAAGTACCTGCGCTTGAAACAAACCTGCGTGCGCTCATGGAGGCACTGCAGAAAGCAAAGCCGGCATCATCAAAAGGCGTGTATCTGAAGAAAGTTAGCGTATCCAGCACGATGGGTTCAGGTGTCCGCGTGGACACCGGTGCCTTCGCCGTGGGTGCGCAGGCCGCGCAGTAGCGAGGTCAAAGATTGGTGGGTTGATGGTTGCCTTGTGGCAGGCCATCGAGCTATCCAAGACCGTTGGCGGGGTGTGCTGCGTTTTGCAGAACACCACTTAATCAGGACGAATCTACGGAAACGTGCTGGCCAACGCAGATGGCGGTCCCGCTGTACACAATTTGTGTGATGCCCGCGTAGTTGCGACGCATCACAGGGATTCGGTGCGGTAAGGTCGCTGAAACCCTCCCGGAGAGCCCAGACGGTTTGCCGGGGAAGACAGGAGATTAACTTGAGTCTGAATCGCACTGAAAAAGCCGCGGTCATCGACGAAGTCAAAGCGCAGGTAGTCAACGCGCAGACGCTCGTCGTCGCCGAGTATCGTGGCACGAAGGTCGCGGATATGACCAAACTGCGCAAGTCTGCGCGCGAGCAGGGGGTTTACCTGCACGTGTTGAAAAACACGCTCGCGCGTCGCGCCGTGGTTGGTACGCCGTTTGAGGTGGCTGCAGGCGAAATGGCCGGCCCGCTGATTTACGGTTTTTCCGTCGACGCCGTCGCCGCAGCGCGAGTTATCAGCGACTTTGCCAAGACCAACGACAAGATCGTGGTCAAGGCGGGCGCGTTTGATGGCAAGCTGCTCGACAAGGCTGGTGTCGCGTCCCTGGCATCGATCCCGAGCAAGGAAGTCCTGCTGGCGCAGTTGGCCGGCCTCCTCAACTCGCCGGTTGCCCGCTTCGCACGCGTCCTCGCCGCCGTGGCCGAAAAGAAAGAAGCGCCCGCAGCTGAAGCTGCCGCCGCATAACTCATCCCCAAATATTTAATCATTCAGGAGCCAAACATGGCATTCAACAAAGACGACTTCCTCGCCGCACTCGACACGATGTCGGTGATGGATCTCAATGACCTGGTCAAGGCCATCGAAGAAAAATTCGGCGTTTCCGCTGCGGCGATGGCTGCTCCGGCTGCTGGTGGTGGCGGTGCCGCTGCTGCTGCCGTTGAAGAGAAGACCGAGTTCGACGTCGTGCTCAAGGAAACCGGCGCCAACAAGGTCGGCGTGATCAAGGCAGTTCGCGAAATCACCGGTCTGGGCCTCAAGGAAGCGAAAGACCTGGTCGACGGCGCACCGAAGACTGTCAAGGAAGCGATGCCGAAGGCCGATGCCGAAGCAGCGAAGAAGAAACTCGAAGACGCTGGTGCCAAGGCCGAAATCAAGTAATTTCGGATCGGTACCAAGGGCTGGTGGGGCTGCAAAGCCTCTCCGGCCCTTCGCCGTTTCTAGAGACTGCTGTCGCCTGACCTGCTTGTACACACACCAAGCGTTCATGCGAGAGCCCTCTCGAGCTCCCGCAGCCACCCTTAGCCCCTGTCAGGCTTTGCCTGGTCGCGATTCCCGCTTCCACAGTTGAGGAACACATGACGTACGCCTTTGCCGAAAAGAAACGCATCCGCAAGAGCTTCGGTTCGCGCGCCCCGGTCCTGCCGGTGCCCTACCTGCTCCAAACCCAGCTTGTCTCCTACAACGAGTTTTTGCAAGTAGGCGTCAAGACGCAGGATCGCAAGAACGTCGGCTTGGAGTCCGCATTCACGTCGATCTTCCCGATCGCGAGTCACAACGGATTCGCGAAGCTGGAGTACGTGCACTACACGCTTGGCACGCCGCCGTTCGATGTCGTCGAGTGCCAGCAGCGTGGATTGACCTTTGCCGCACCAGTTCGAGCCAAAGTGCGTCTGATCATTTACGATCGCGAGGCGGCGAAAGACACGGTCAAGGAAGTCAAGGAATCCGAGGTCTACATGGGCGAAATCCCGCTCATGACCGAAAACGGCTCGTTTGTCATCAACGGTACCGAGCGCGTGATTGTTTCCCAGCTGCACCGCTCGCCCGGCGTGTTCTTCGAGCATGACAAGGGCAAAACGCACAGTTCCGGCAAATTGCTGTTCTCCGCGCGCGTCATTCCGTATCGCGGCTCGTGGCTTGACTTCGAGTTCGATCCGAAGGATTACCTCTACTTCCGTATCGACCGCCGCCGCAAGATGCCGGTAACGATCCTGCTCAAGGCGCTTGGTCTGTCCGACGAGGAAATCCTGGCGCGCTACTTCAAGTTCGACGATATCTACTTCACGCCGAAGGGCAACGAGCTCGCGTTCGTCGCGGAACGTTTAAAAGGTGAAGTCGCCCGTTTCGACATTACTACGCCTGACGGCACGATCGTCGTGGCGAAGGACAAGCGCGTCACCGCCAAGCACGTGCGTGACCTGCAAAACGCGAAAGTCGAACGCTTGGGTCTGCCGACCGAAGAGGTGCTTGGTCGTATCGTCGCTGCCAATGTTATCGACAAGGAAACGGGCGAGGTTCTAGTCAAGGCCAACGAGGAGCTGACCGAGGAATCTCTGAAGAAGCTGGTCGAGGCCGGCGTTGACCACATCCGCACGCTTTACATCAATGAGCTGGATGAAGGTCCGTGGATCTCGATGACGCTCAAGACAGATGATGTCCCCGACAAGACGACAGCTCGCGTCGCAATCTACCGCATGATGCGCCCAGGCGAGCCGCCGACGGCAGAAGCGGTGGAGGCGCTGTTCCAGCGCCTGTTCTTCAATGAGGACACCTACGATCTGTCGCGCGTGGGGCGCATGAAGTTCAATCGTCGCGTTGGCCGCGATACGATTGACGGTCCGATGGTGCTCACCCACGACGATATCCTCGATACCGTCAAGATCATCTGTGATTTGCGTAACGGACGCGGTCAGGTGGATGACATTGACCATCTCGGCAACCGTCGCGTTCGCAGCGTAGGCGAGCTGGCCGAGAACCAGTTCCGCAGCGGTCTTGCCCGCGTCGAGCGTGCCGTGAAAGAACGCCTCGGACAGGCCGAAAGCGAAAACCTGATGCCGCACGACCTGATCAACGCGAAGCCTATCTCTGCCGCGATCAAGGAGTTCTTTGGCTCCAGCCAGCTGTCGCAGTTCATGGACCAGACCAATCCGTTGTCCGAGATCACGCACAAGCGTCGCGTGTCGGCGCTGGGTCCGGGTGGTTTGACTCGTGAGCGGGCTGGCTTTGAGGTGCGTGACGTACACCCAACGCACTATGGTCGCGTATGCCCGATCGAAACGCCGGAAGGTCCGAACATCGGCCTGATCAACTCACTGGCCCTGTTCGCACGTGTCAACGACTACGGCTTCATTGAAACGCCGTATCGCAAAGTGGTCGACAGCAAGGTGACGGACGAAATCGCTTACCTCTCGGCCATCGAAGAAAGCAATTACGTGATCGCCCAGGCGAACGCACCGCTCGATGCGAGCGGTCACCTGACTGGCGAATTTGTTGCCTGCCGTATCAAGGGCGAGTCGACCCTGATGCCGCCATCAGAAGTGACGTACATGGACGTGGCGCCGTCGCAGATCGTCTCGGTGGCTGCCTCGCTGATCCCGTTCCTCGAGCACGATGACGCGAACCGCGCATTAATGGGCTCCAACATGCAACGTCAGGCAGTTCCTTGCCTGCGTCCGGAAAAGCCGTTTGTTGGCACCGGTGTGGAACGCACAGCCGCCATTGACTCCGGCACTGTTGTCACTGCCCGCCGCGGTGGCAAGGTGGACTACGTTGACGCGTCCCGCGTCGTGATTCGAGTCAACGACGCCGAGGCGGCAGCTGGAGACGTTGGTGTCGACATCTATAACTTGGTCAAGTACACGCGCTCCAACCAGAACACCAATATCAATCAGCGGCCGCTGGTGAAGATCGGTGACAAGCTTGCCAACGGTGACGTCATTGCTGACGGTGCCTCGACGGACAAAGGCGAACTTGCTCTCGGCCAGAACATGCTGGTCGCATTCATGCCATGGAACGGCTACAACTACGAAGACTCGATCCTGATCTCCGAGCGCGTGGTTGCACAGGACCGTTACACGTCGATTCATATCGAAGAGCTGACCGTAGTCGCCCGTGACACCAAGCTTGGTCCGGAAGAAATCACTCGCGATATCTCGAGCCTTGGTGAGGCACAGCTGACGCGCCTCGATGAATCGGGCATTGTCTACATCGGCGCTGAAGTCGAAGCGGGCGATGTGCTCGTGGGCAAGGTGACACCCAAAGGCGAAACCACGCTTACGCCGGAAGAAAAGTTGCTGCGAGCGATCTTCGGTGAAAAGGCCAGTGACGTGAAGGACACCTCGCTGCGCGTCCAATCGGGCATCGCCGGCACAGTGATCGACGTCAAGGTGTTCACCCGAGAAGGTATCGAACGTGACAAGCGCGCTCAACTGATCATTGACGAAGAGCTCCGCGGCTACAAGAAGGATCTGGCGGATCAACTGCGCATCGTCGAAAACGACACGTTTGAGCGCCTTGAACGTCTCCTGATCGGCAAGATCGCCAGCGGCGGCCCGAAGAAGCTTGCCAAAGGCACCAAACTCGACAAGGAGTACCTCGCGTCAATCGGGCGTTACGACTGGTTCGACCTTCGCATGGCGGACGACGACGTTGCCCGGCAACTTGAAGGCGTCCGCGACAGCCTGACCGCGACCCGTCACAACTTTGACGCAGCGTTCGAGCAGAAAAAACGCAAGCTGACGCAAGGCGACGAGCTTCCAGCGGGCGTGCTGAAGATGGTCAAGGTATACGTTGCCGTCAAGCGCCGCCTGCAACCGGGCGACAAGATGGCTGGTCGTCACGGTAATAAGGGCGTGGTCTCCAAGATTGTTCCGGTTGAAGACATGCCCCACATGGCCGATGGCACCACGGTTGACGTTGTACTGAATCCGCTGGGCGTGCCGTCACGGATGAACGTGGGCCAGATTCTCGAGGTTCACCTCGGTTGGGCTGCTCGCGGCATTGGCAACAAGATTGACGCCATGCTCAAGCAGCAGGCAAACGTGAAGGAGATCCGCAGCTTCGTCGAAACGCTTTACCAGGATGTTGGCGCGAAGCAGGAACTCAATTCGCTCAACGACTCTGAGGTTGGCGAACTCGCGAGCAACCTGCGGCACGGGGTCCCGTTTGCGACACCGGTGTTCGACGGCGCAACCGAGGGCGAGATCAAGGACATGCTCCGACTGGCCAGCCTTCCGGAGTCCGGTCAGATCACGCTCTATGACGGGCGCACTGGCGAGGCATTTGACCGTCCCGTGACAGTGGGCTACATGCATGTACTCAAGCTGCACCACCTGGTCGACGACAAGATGCACGCCCGTTCTACCGGACCGTACAGCCTTGTGACACAGCAGCCTTTGGGCGGCAAGGCGCAGTTCGGCGGCCAGCGCTTCGGTGAAATGGAAGTGTGGGCACTCGAAGCCTACGGTGCGGCGTACACGCTGCAGGAAATGCTGACGGTCAAGTCCGACGACGTGACAGGTCGCACCAAGGTGTACGAGAACATCGTGAAGGGCGAGCACAAGATTGAGGCCGGCATGCCGGAATCGTTCAACGTGCTGGTCAAGGAAATCAGGTCGCTCGGTATCGACGTCGACCTTGAGCGCAAGTAACTCGGAAGTCAAAGGAATATCCATGAACGCATTGCTGGACCTGTTCAAGCAGACGACTCCGAACGAAGAGTTCGACGCGATCAAGATCGGCCTCGCCTCACCCGAGCGCATCCGCTCGTGGTCGTTTGGCGAAGTCAAGAAACCCGAAACCATCAACTACCGCACGTTCAAGCCTGAACGTGACGGTCTGTTCTGCGCCAAGATCTTCGGGCCGATCAAGGACTACGAGTGCCTCTGCGGCAAATACAAGCGCCTGAAGCATCGTGGCGTCATCTGCGAAAAGTGCGGCGTAGAAGTCACGCTCACCAAGGTGCGTCGAGAGCGCATGGGGCATATTGAGCTTGCCTCGCCGGTCGCCCACATCTGGTTCCTGAAGTCACTGCCGAGCCGTCTTGGTATGGTGCTCGACATGACATTGCGGGACATTGAGCGCGTCCTGTATTTCGAAGCCTTCGTCGTCGTTGATCCGGGTCTGACGCCGCTGCAACGCGGCCAGCTGCTGACGGAAGATGACTACATCGCCAAGACTGAAGAGTACGGTGACGACTTCAAGGCGCTGATGGGCGCTGAAGCCGTGCGTGAACTGCTGTCGTCGATTCATGTCGCGGAGGAAGCGGAACGCCTGCGCGGCGAGCTCGGTGCCACCTCGTCCGAAGCCAAGATCAAAAAAATCTCCAAACGCCTCAAGGTGCTCGAAGCGTTCCAGAAGTCGGGCATCAAGCCCGACTGGATGGTGCTCGAAGTGTTGCCGGTGTTGCCGCCGGAACTGCGTCCGCTGGTGCCGCTTGATGGCGGACGTTTCGCAACATCTGATCTGAACGACCTGTATCGCCGCGTCATCAACCGCAATAACCGCCTGAAGCGCCTGCTAGAGCTGAAGGCGCCGGACATCATCGTGCGCAACGAAAAGCGCATGCTCCAGGAATCGGTCGACTCGTTGCTCGACAACGGCCGTCGTGGCAAGGCGATGACTGGCGCGAACAAACGTCCGCTCAAGTCGCTGGCCGACATGATCAAGGGCAAATCAGGCCGCTTCCGCCAGAATCTGCTCGGCAAGCGGGTGGACTACTCTGGCCGTTCGGTCATCGTGGTCGGACCGCAGCTCAAGCTGCATCAGTGTGGCCTGCCGAAGAAAATGGCGCTTGAACTGTTCAAGCCATTCATCTTCAATCGCCTGGAACAACTCGGCGAAGCGAAGACCATCAAGGAAGCCAAGCGTCGCGTCGAAAGCGAAGAGCCGCTGGTGTGGGACCTGCTCGAAGAAGTGATTCGCGAGCATCCGGTCCTGCTGAACCGCGCTCCGACCCTGCACCGTCTGGGTATTCAGGCATTCGAACCGGTGCTGATCGAAGGCAAGGCCATCCAGCTGCACCCGCTCGTCTGTACCGCGTTCAACGCCGACTTCGACGGCGACCAGATGGCCGTTCACGTTCCGCTCTCGCTAGAAGCACAGGCAGAAGCCCGCACACTGATGCTGGCCTCGAACAATGTGCTGCTGCCGTCGAATGGTGACCCTTGTATCGTGCCGTCGCAGGACATCGTGCTCGGTCTGTACTACGCGACACGCGAACGTATCAATGCGCGCGGCGAAGGCATGGTCTTCGCTGACGTGCTTGAAGTGTCGCGCGCCTATGAGACGCGCATGGTTGACCTGCATGCCAAGGTCAAGGTCCGCATTCGCCAGGTGACCTTCGGTCCGAACGGCGAAAAGATCGACCAGATCAAGCGTGAAGAGACTACCGTTGGCCGCGCCCTGCTGTCGGACATCCTGCCCGAAGGCTTGCCGTTCTCGGTCATCAACAAGCCGCTGAAGAAGAAGGAAATCTCGAAGCTGATCAACGCGAGCTTCCGTCGCTGCGGTCTGCGCGCGACAGTGGTGTTTGCCGACAAGCTGATGCAATCGGGCTTCCGTCTGGCGACACGCGCAGGCTTCTCGTTCGCGGCTGACGACATGCTGGTGCCGAAAGAAAAGCATGGCATCATCGCCAATGCCGAGGCGCAGGTCAAGGAGATCCAGCAGCAGTACGCCTCCGGTCTGGTGACCTCGGGCGAACGCTACAACAAGGTCGTGGACATCTGGGGCGCAGCCGGCGACGAGATCGCTCGCGCGATGATGACGCAACTTGGCTCGCAAATGGTCACCGACCGCGAAGGCAAACAGGTTCGTCAGGACTCGTTCAACTCCATCTTCATGATGGCCGATTCGGGCGCTCGCGGCTCAGCTGCGCAGATTCGCCAGCTTGCCGGTATGCGCGGGCTGATGGCGAAGCCGGACGGCTCGATCATTGAAACCCCGATCACCGCGAACTTCCGCGAAGGCCTTAACGTTCTGCAATACTTCATCTCGACGCACGGCGCACGTAAGGGCCTGGCCGATACAGCGCTCAAGACCGCGAACTCGGGCTACCTGACGCGCCGACTCGTTGACGTGACGCAGGATCTCGTAGTGACCGAGGACGATTGCGGTACGCCAGAAGGACTCGTGATGAAGGCTGTCGTGTCCGGCGGTGAAGTCATCGAGTCGCTGCGCGACCGTATCCTCGGCCGAACCGCAGCTGCGGATGTTGCTCATCCTGAGACAGGCAAGGTCGTTGTCACCAATGGCACGTTGCTGACAGAGGATGAAGTCGACCTCATCGACAGCCTGGGTATCGATGAAGTGCGTACACGTTCACCGCTGACCTGTGCGACGCGCCACGGACTGTGTGCGAAGTGCTACGGACGCGATCTCGGCCGCGGTCAGTTGGTCAATGCCGGCGAAGCTGTGGGCGTGATCGCTGCGCAGTCGATCGGCGAGCCCGGTACCCAGCTCACGATGCGTACATTCCACATTGGCGGTGCGGCATCGCGTACAGCGGCTGCAAGCACCGTCGAAACCAAGTCGGCCGGTACCGCCAACTTCGCCGGCGCGATGCGTTACGTGAAGAACGCCGCTGGCGACAAGATCGTTATTGCGCGTTCCGCCGAAGTCGTCATTTCTGACGGCAACCGTGAGCGCGAACGCCACAAGGTGCCCTATGGCGCCAAGCTGCTCGTCGAAGATGGCAAGACCATCAAGGCGGGTCAAGTGCTCGCCGAATGGGATGCCACCTCGCGCCCGATCCTCACCGAGTTCCAGGGGCGCGTAAAATTCGAGAACGTGCAGGAAGGCGTTACCGTTGCCAAGCAGACCGACGATGTGACCGGCATCTCGACGCTCGTCGTGATCGATGCCAAGCGCCGTGCAGGTTCGCAGGCAAAGGGTGTGCGTCCGCAACTGAAGCTGGTCGACGCCAAGGGCAACGAAATCAAGCCCGCTGGTTCGGATACGCCACTGACGATCACCTTCCAGATCGGCTCGATCATCCTCGTCAAGGACGGCCAGGAAGTGGCACCGGGCGACATGCTCGCACGGATGCCGATGGAAACGTCGAAGACCCGCGACATTACCGGCGGTCTGCCGCGCGTGGCCGAGCTGTTCGAGGCGCGCTCGCCGAAGGACGCCGGCATGCTGGCGGAGGTCACCGGGACTGTTTCATTCGGCAAGGACACCAAGGGCAAGCAGCGTCTGGTCATCAAGGACATGGACGGCGTGTCGCATGAATACCTGATCCCGAAGGAAAAGGCTGTCATGGCGATCGACGGACAGGTCGTGAACAAGGGTGAACCGATTGTCGATGGTCCGGCTGACCCCCACGACATTCTGCGCCTGCTGGGTGTGGAAGCGCTTACTAAATACATCATCGACGAGGTGCAAGAGGTTTACCGCTTGCAGGGCGTGAAGATCAACGACAAACACATCGAGGTGATCGTTCGTCAGATGTTGCGCCGCGTGACCATCTCCCACCCGGGCGACAGCAAGTTCATTACTGGCGAACAAGTGGAGCGCGCCGAGCTGCTGGCTGAGAACGATCGTGTCAAGGCGGACGGCAAGGCGCCGGCTCAGTTCGAGCACATGCTTCTGGGTATCACCAAGGCGTCGTTGTCTACCGACTCGTTCATCTCCGCGGCCTCGTTCCAGGAAACCACTCGGGTCCTGACTGAAGCAGCCATCATGGGCAAAAAAGACGACCTCCGTGGCCTGAAGGAAAACGTCATCGTGGGGCGCTTGATCCCCGCTGGCACTGGTTTGGCGTATCACCGCCTGCGCAAGGCGAATCTCGCTGCGGACCTCATCGATACCTCGGCTTTGGCTGACGCGAGCGACGAGGCGGCGGAGACGACCGAAAGCGCGGCGTGACGAAAACCGCGCTCCGCAAGTTACGCGGGGCGCGGAATCCGAGAGCAGGGCGCCCGAGTCGCCGCTCTATTGACGAAAATCCAGACTGCGGTCTATAATCGCGGTCTTTTCCAAGCTTGGTTGCCAACAGTAGCGGCCAAGTTCAACAAAAACGAAGGCTAAATATGCCAACCATCAATCAGCTCGTGCGCCAAGGGCGTACACCGGTCGTTGCCAAGAGCAAGAGTCCGGCGCTTGAAAAAGGCCCGCAAAAGCGCGGCGTATGTACCCGCGTGTATACGACGACCCCGAAAAAGCCGAACTCCGCGCTGCGTAAGGTAGCCAAGGTACGTCTGACCAACGGATTCGAGGTCATTTCGTACATCGGTGGTGAAGGGCACAACTTGCAGGAGCACTCTGTGGTTCTGATCCGCGGCGGTCGTGTCAAAGACTTGCCCGGTGTGCGCTATCACATGGTTCGTGGCTCGCTGGACACTGCTGGCGTCAAAGATCGCAAGCAGTCTCGTTCGAAGTACGGCGCCAAAGCACCGAAAAAAGCTTAATTTCAGCCCGGTTTTCCCGGTTCAAGCGCCCGATTGTCGAGGCGCTTCACTCATTTTTAGGATGGTTTAAATGCCTCGCCGTCGTGAAGTACCCAAACGCGACATCCTGCCGGATCCGAAGTTTGGCAATGTCGAAATCTCCAAGTTCATGAACGTCATCATGACCGCCGGCAAAAAAGCCGTAGCGGAGCGCATCGTGTACGGTGCGCTCGACATCATCAGCAAAAAGGGTGGCAAGGATCCTCTGGAGGTCTTCTCTACTGCGCTGGGTAATGCCAAGCCGATGGTTGAGGTAAAAAGTCGCCGCGTTGGTGGTGCTAACTTCCAGGTGCCCGTTGAGGTGCGTCCGTCGCGCCGTTCGGCGCTGTCGATGCGCTGGATCCGTGACGCTGCTCGCAAGCGTGGTGAAAAGTCGATGGGCGCGCGTCTCGCAAACGAACTGCTTGAGGCTTCCGAAGGCCGTGGTGGCGCCGTGAAAAAGCGTGAAGAAGTGCATCGCATGGCCGAAGCCAACAAGGCGTTCTCCCACTTCCGTTTCTAGTTTTTACCCTTCGGCGTCGTCACAAGCGATGTCCGAGCATTGGTGACCGTTATGCCCCGTACTACTCCCATCGAACGCTATCGCAACATTGGTATTTCCGCGCACATCGACGCAGGCAAGACCACGACCACCGAGCGCATCCTGTTCTACACGGGCGTTTCGCACAAGATCGGCGAGGTGCATGACGGCGCCGCGACGATGGACTGGATGGAGCAGGAGCGCGAGCGCGGAATCACCATTACGTCCGCCGCAACGACCTGCTTTTGGAGGGGGATGGACAAGAGCTTCCCCGAGCATCGCATCAACATCATCGACACCCCGGGGCACGTCGACTTTACGATCGAAGTCGAACGCTCCATGCGCGTGCTTGACGGTGCGTGCATGGTCTACTGTGCGGTCGGTGGCGTTCAGCCCCAGTCTGAGACCGTCTGGCGTCAGGCTAACAAGTACAAGGTGCCGCGTCTCGCGTTTGTCAACAAGATGGACCGTACGGGGGCGGACTTCTTCAAGGTCTACGACCAGATGAAGATTCGCCTCAAGGCGAACCCGGTGCCCATGCAGGTGCCAATCGGAGCCGAGGAAAACTTCCAGGGTGTGATCGATCTCGTCCGCATGAAGGCGATCTTCTGGGACGAAGCTTCGCAGGGCATGAAGTACGAAGCCCGCGACATTCCGGACGACCTCAAGGCGAAGGCCGAAGAATGGCGTTCGAAGATGGTGGAAAGCGCAGCTGAAGCCAACGAAGACCTCATGAACAAGTACCTCGAGAGCGGGGATCTGGACGCTGCTGACATCAAGCAAGGTATTCGCCTGCGCACGATCGCCAGCGAAATCGTTCCGATGTTCTGTGGCTCGGCGTTCAAGAACAAGGGCGTGCAGGCCATGCTCGACGCCGTGATCGAGTACATGCCGGCCCCGACGGACATTCCGCCGGTCTCAGGTACCGATGACGACGAAAAACCCGCTGAACGCCGCGCGGCCGACGACGAGAAGTTCTCAGCCCTCGCGTTCAAGATCATGACTGACCCGTACGTCGGCCAGCTGATCTTCTTCCGCGTGTATTCGGGCGTCGTGCAATCGGGCGATACGATTTACAACCCGGTCAAGGGCAAGCGCGAGCGTATCGGCCGCCTGCTGCAGATGCACGCCAATGAGCGTGAAGAAATCAAGGAAGTCCGCGCCGGTGACATCGCCGCTGCCGTCGGCCTCAAGGAGGCGACGACCGGCGACACGCTGTGTGACCCGGCTTCGATCATCACACTTGAGCGTATGGTGTTCCCGGAACCCGTGATCTCGCAGGCAGTCGAGCCGAAGACCAAGGCAGACCAGGAAAAGATGGGTATCGCTCTGAGCCGTCTGGCCCAGGAAGATCCGTCATTCCGCGTTCGCACGGACGAAGAGTCAGGTCAGACCATCATCGCCGGTATGGGCGAGTTGCACCTCGAAATCATCGTCGATCGTATGAAGCGCGAATTCGGTGTCGAAGCAAGCGTCGGCAAGCCGCAGGTGGCTTATCGTGAGACGATCCGCAAGGGCTCCGAAATCGAAGGCAAGTTCGTCAAGCAATCGGGTGGTCGTGGTCAGTACGGTCACGTCTGGCTCAAGCTGGAGCCGAACGAAGCTGGCAAGGGCTTCGAATTTGTCGATGCCATCAAGGGCGGCGTGGTTCCACGTGAATACATCCCGGCCGTCAACAAGGGCGTCGTCGAGACGCTGACGAGCGGTGTGGTCGCTGGTTTCCCGGTCGTTGATGTCAAGGTCACGCTGTTCGACGGTTCGTACCATGAAGTGGACTCGAACGAAAACGCCTTCAAGATGGCCGCTTCGATCGCGTTCAAGGACGGCATGCGCAAAGCCAATCCTGTGCTGCTCGAGCCGATGATGGCCGTCGAAGTCGAGACACCGGAAGACTACGCCGGTACCGTGATGGGCGATCTGTCGTCCCGCCGCGGCATGGTGCAGGGCATGGACGACGTGCTGGGTGGCAAGATCATCAAGGCGGAGGTTCCGCTGTCCGAGATGTTCGGCTATTCCACGACGTTGCGTTCCGCGACGCAGGGTCGCGCCACGTATTCGATGGAATTCAAGCACTATTCGGAAGCACCGAAAAACGTTGCTGAAGCTGTTACCAAGGCAAAAGCAGGTTAATTTGTAACCCCGATGGCCACCGATCGTAGTGGCCGTTTTGAACAGTAAATTAAGGAAACAAGATCATGGCAAAAGGCAAGTTTGAGCGTACGAAGCCGCACGTGAACGTAGGCACGATTGGTCACGTGGATCACGGCAAGACGACGTTGACGGCGGCGATCACCACGGTGCTGTCGCGCAAATTTGGTGGCGAGGCGAAGGCCTACGACCAGATTGATGCGGCGCCGGAAGAAAAGGCACGCGGCATCACCATCAACACCGCACACGTTGAATACGAAACCTCCAACCGGCACTACGCCCACGTGGACTGCCCGGGCCACGCCGACTACGTCAAGAACATGATCACCGGTGCCGCCCAGATGGACGGCGCCATCCTCGTGGTCTCTGCAGCTGACGGCCCGATGCCGCAAACGCGCGAACACATCCTGCTGTCGCGTCAGGTCGGTGTACCGTACATCATCGTCTTCCTGAACAAGTGTGACATGGTGGACGACGCCGAGCTGCTCGAACTGGTCGAAATGGAAGTTCGCGAGCTCCTCAGCAAATACGACTTCCCGGGCGACGACATCCCAATCGTCAAGGGTAGCGCCAAGCTTGCTCTCGAAGGTGACAAATCGGATCTGGGTGAGCCCTGCATCGACCGTCTGGCCGAAGCGCTCGACACCTACATCCCGACGCCGGAGCGCGCAGTTGACGGCGCCTTCCTGATGCCGGTGGAAGACGTCTTCTCGATCTCCGGTCGTGGCACCGTGGTGACCGGTCGCGTGGAGCGCGGCATCATCAAAGTCGGCGAAGAAATCGAAATCGTTGGCATCAAGCCCACCTTGAAGACCACCTGCACGGGCGTGGAAATGTTCCGCAAGCTGCTGGATCAAGGCCAAGCCGGTGACAACGTCGGCATCCTGCTGCGCGGCACCAAGCGTGAAGAAGTTGAGCGTGGTCAAGTGCTGGCCAAGCCGGGTTCGATCACCCCGCACACCGACTTCGAATGCGAAGTCTACGTCCTCTCGAAAGACGAAGGTGGTCGTCACACCCCGTTCTTCAACAACTACCGTCCGCAGTTCTACTTCCGCACGACGGACGTGACTGGTTCGGTGACGCTGCCGGCGGGCACCGAGATGGTGATGCCTGGCGACAACGTGAAGATGACGGTGGCGCTGATTGCGCCGATCGCGATGGAAGAGAAGCTGCGCTTTGCGATCCGTGAAGGCGGTCGTACCGTCGGCGCCGGCGTCGTGTCCAAAATTATTAAGTAACTGGTTTAGGACTCCACCGTGCAAAACCAGAAAATCCGTATTCGTCTCAAAGCTTTCGACTACAAGCTGATCGATCAATCGGCGTCGGAAATCGTTGAGACTGCCAAGCGCTCCGGTGCAATCGTTCGTGGCCCAGTGCCGCTGCCGACCCGTATAGAACGATTCGACGTGCTGCGTTCACCGCACGTCAACAAAACGTCGCGCGACCAATTTGAAATCCGCACCCATCAGCGCCTGATGGATATCGTGGAGCCGAATGACAAGACTGTCGATCAACTGATGAAGCTGGATTTGCCGGCCGGTGTCGATGTCGAAATCAAGGTTCAGTAACAACTGAGCCAAACCCAAGCGATGCCGGTCAATTGAAACCGGCACCGAGCCCTCCAGTGTGCAAGCACGGGTAGCACGGAAAGAAAGAAGAGGTAAACCATGAGTCTGGGACTCATCGGACGCAAAGTCGGCATGACACGCGTCTTCAATGATGACGGATCCGCGACTGCTGTCACGGTTATCGACGTCAGCAATAATCGCGTATCGCAGGTCAAATCTGCCGATAACGATGGTTATGCGGGTGTGCAGGTAACCTTCGGCGACAAGCGCGCAAGCCGCGTCAACAAGTCACAAGCAGGGCATTTCGCGAAGGCTGGTGTACAGGCCGGTGCGATCACACGTGAGTTCCGCACCGAAGCGGGCGACTTGAAGGCAGGAGCCGTTGTCGGCGCCGAAACCTTCACCGTCGGCCAGGAAGTGGACGTCACTGGTACCACCAAGGGCCGCGGCTTCACTGGTGTCATCCGTCGTCACAACTTCAGCTCGAATCGCGCGTCGCACGGTAACTCGGTGACCACCCGCGCACCGGGTTCGATCGGTATGGCGCAGGATCCGGGTCGCGTTTTCCCGGGCAAGCGCATGGCTGGCCAATACGGTAACGCACAGCGTACCGTGCAGGCACTGACCGTTGTTCGCGTCGATGCTGCTCGCGGTCTGCTGATGATCAAAGGCGCGGTACCCGGTACGGCTGGCGGTCACGTCATCGTCAAACCGACGGTGAGGAGCTGATAATGGAATTGCAAGTTATTGACGCGCAGGGCAAATCGGCGTCGACCGTATCGGCGTCGGACGACGTATTCGGTCGCGAATACAACGAGGCTCTCGTTCATCAGGTTGTGGTCGCGTATCAGGCCAATGGCCGTAGCGCCAACCGTGCGCAGAAGACGCGTGCCGAAGTTCGCCACTCGACCAAGAAGCCGTGGAAGCAAAAGGGTACGGGTAATGCTCGTGCCGGTATGACGTCCAGTCCGATCTGGCGTGGCGGCGGTCGTGCGTTCCCGAACAAGCCGGACGAGAATTTCTCGCACAAGGTCAATCGCAAGATGTATCGCGCCGGTATTGCTGCGATCTTCTCGCAACTGGTTCGCGAAGACCGTCTGCATGTCGTCGAGTCGTTCGCAGTTGATGCTCCAAAGACCAAACTGGTTGCCGGCGCTCTCAAGGGCATGGGCGTCAGCGACGCGCTGATCGTGACCGATTCCGTGGACAACAACCTGTTCCTGGCGGCACGCAATCTGCCGCATCTCGCTGTTGTCGCGGCACACAATGTCGACCCGGTCAGCTTGCTCGCGTTCAACCGCGTGCTGCTCACCAAGGCCGCTATCGCCAAGATTGAGGAGTCATACAAATGAATCAAAATCGTTTGATGACCGTTCTCCGCGCCCCGGTGATCTCCGAGAAGAGCACCTTTGTTGCCGAAAAGAACGAACAAGTCGTTTTCGAAGTGTTGCAAGATGCAACGAAACCCGAAGTCAAAGCAGCCGTCGAACTGCTCTTCAAGGTTCAGGTCGAGAGCGTGCAGATGCTCAACCGCCCTGGTAAGGTGAAGCGCTTCGGCCGCACCATGGGGCGTCGCAGCGATAGCCGTCGCGCCTATGTGTCGCTCAAACCCGGTCAAGAGATCAACTTCGGCGGGGAGGCGTAATCCATCATGGCACTCATTAAAGTCAAACCGACCTCGCCGGGCCGTCGCTCGCTGATCAAGGTTGTCAATCCGGACCTGCACAAGGGCGAGCCCTATGCGCCTTTGCTGGTTCCACAGAAACGTGGTTCTGGCCGCAACAACAACGGCCACATCACTACCCGTCACAAGGGCGGCGGTCACAAGCATCACTACCGCATCGTCGACTTCCGTCGCAACAAGGACGGCATCCCGGCCAAGGTGGAGCGGCTGGAATATGATCCGAACCGCAGCGCCTTCATCGCCCTGGTTCTGTACGCTGATGGCGAACGTCGTTATGTGCTGGCCCCGAAAGGCCTGACTGCAGGCGATTCGATCCAGAGCGGCGCCGAGGCAGCGATCAAGGTAGGTAACGCCCTGCCGATCCGCAATATCCCGGTGGGCACGACGATTCATGCGATCGAACTGCAACCTGGCAAGGGTGCCCAAATTGCCCGATCGGCTGGTGCTTCGGTGCAGCTGATGGCTCGTGAAGGTATCTATGCGCAGATCCGTTTGCGCTCAGGTGAAGTTCGCAAGGTGCACGTTGACTGCCGAGCCACGATCGGTGAAGTCGGCAACGGTGAGCACTCGCTCCGTGTCATCGGCAAGGCTGGTGCCAATCGCTGGCGTGGTATTCGCCCGACGGTGCGCGCCATCTCGATGAACCCGGTGGACCACCCGATGGGCGGTCGTACCAACGGCGGTGGCGGACGTCATCACCCGGTATCGCCGTGGGGTCAGAAGGCCAAGGGTCTCAAGACGCGCACCAACAAGCGCACTGACAGCATGATTGTCCGCACCCGTCATGCGGCCAAGAAGGGTTAATCACAATGGCACGTTCCGTTAAGAAAGGCCCGTTCGTCGACGGGCATCTGGCGAAAAAGGTCGAAGTGGCCCTCGCAAAAAATGACAAGAAGCCGATCAAGACCTGGTCGCGCCGTTCAACCGTTACGCCTGACTTCGTCGGGCTGACGATCGCCGTTCACAACGGCAAGGCGCATGTTCCGGTCTACGTGTCGGACCAGATGGTCGGTCACAAGCTTGGCGAATTCGCGCTGACCCGCGTGTTCAAAGGGCATCCGGCCGACAAAAAAGTCGCGAAGAAGTAAGGGGCTGTCATGCAAACTGTTGCCATCATGAAAGCCGCGCCAGTGTCCGATCAAAAGGCCCGTCTGGTTGCAGACCAAGTCCGCGGCCTGCCAGTCGGCAAGGCGCTTAACCTGCTCGCGTTCAGCCCGAAGAAATCTGCGGTGCTGATCAAGAAAGTGCTTGAGTCGGCTATCGCCAACGCCGAGCACAACGACGGCGCCGATATCGACGAACTGAAGGTCAAGTCGATTTACGTCGACAAGGCCGTCGTCATGCGTCGTTTCGCTGCACGCGCCAAGGGCCGCGGTGCACGCCTGCTCAAGCAAACCTGTCACATTCACGTGACCGTCGGGAACTAGAGGTTCGTATGGGTCAAAAAATCAATCCGACCGGATTCCGCCTTGCGGTGTCCCGCGCCTGGACCTCGAAGTGGTACGCCAACAGCAAGAGCTTCGCGGACAAGCTGAACGAAGACTACAAGGTTCGCACCTTCCTTCTGAAGAAGCTGAAGAACGCGAACGTCAGCAAGGTCACCATCGAGCGTCCGGCGAAGAACGCCCGCATCACCATTCACAGCGCCCGTCCGGGTGTTGTGATCGGCAAGAAGGGTGAGGATATCGAAGCACTGCGCGCGCAACTTCGCAAGATGATGAACTGCGAAATCGCACTCAACATTGAGGAAGTGCGCAAGCCGGAAATCGATGCACAGTTGATCGGCGACTCGATCGCCCAACAGCTAGAAAAGCGCATCATGTTCCGTCGCGCCATGAAGCGTGCGATGCAAAACGCCATGCGTCTCGGCGCCCAGGGCATCAAGATCATGAGCTCGGGTCGTCTGAACGGTGCTGAAATCGCGCGTACCGAGTGGTACCGCGAAGGCCGTGTACCACTTCACACGCTGCGTGCCGATATCGACTACGGCTTTTCGGAAGCCAAGACGAGCTACGGCATCATTGGAATCAAAGTTTGGGTATTCAAGGGTGAGAACCTCGGCTTGGCTGCTGCTGACAATGCAGCAGGCGCGCCGGCCGAAGAGCCGTCGCAACCGCGCCGTCCGCGTCGCCCCGCAGGAGTGAAAAATGCTACAGCCGGCTAGAAGAAAGTACCGCAAGGAACAAAAAGGTCGCAACAAGGGCCTGGCTACCCGCGGCAACAAGGTGAGCTTTGGCGAATTCGGCCTCAAAGCGACTAGTCGCGGTCGTTTGACTGCGCGCCAGATCGAAGCCGCGCGTCGTGCAATCAGCCGCCACATCAAGCGCGGTGGCCGTATCTGGATCCGCATCTTCCCGGACAAGCCGATTTCCAAGAAGCCGGCCGAAGTCCGCATGGGTAACGGCAAGGGCAACCCGGAGTACTACGTCGCTGAGATTCAGCCTGGCAAGGTGCTCTACGAAATGGACGGCGTGGAAGAGACGCTGGCTCGTGAGGCATTCCTGCTCGCAGCGGCCAAGCTCCCCATCGCGACCACGTTCGTACAACGTCTGGTGGGCTAATCATGAAAGCAAAAGAACTCTCCGCGAAGTCGGAAGCCGACCTCAATAAAGAGCTCGGTGAACTCTATAAGACACACTTCAGCCTGCGCATGCAAAAGGCGACCCAGCAGCTCACCAACACGAGCCAGCTCGGCAACGTCCGCCGCGACATCGCGCGCGTGAAGACTGTGCTCGCACAGAAGGCAGCAAGCAAATGAGTGATGCAGCAGCAACCGCAGCAAAGCAACCGCTGATCGCCACCGAAACCGGTCGTGTCGTCAGCGACAAGATGATCAAGACGGTAACCGTCCTGGTTGAGCGTCGCGTCAAGCACCCACTTTACGGCAAGGTCGTGACCAAGTCGCAGAAGTATCACGCGCACGACGAGAACAGCACCGCCAAGATGGGCGATCTGGTCGAAATTAAGGCCTGTCGTCCCCTGTCCAAGACAAAGTCCTGGGCTGTATCGAAGGTGATCGAGAAAGCCTGATTGCGGCCTATCGAACAAAAAGGGGCGGCTTTGGCTGCCCTTTTTTGTTTCGACGCAGCGGAACCCAGAGACAGCGCAGGCGAAGCGACGCTTGCGACGCGCAATACGGGCAATAACTTTTCGTCGAAAAGCCCATCTACTAGGGGCTCGCGCCGTAAATTACGAATGTCGCCTTTCAAACTTTCTCTTTCCCAAGCCGCATGCACAGGGATTTTCCGCAAAAAGTTAAGAGCCGCTGGCATGCTGGTAGTCGTTTTTGGCTTCCAGCGCAGTGGCTGCGCAGGTGAGGCAGAAGACGGTTTTCCACGGAGCACATGCCAAAAGATGTTCTCAGGTAGTTGACACACACAAAAAGTGGTGTAATAATAATTGGCTTCGCGTTGTGTTCGGTCATTCGAAAGCAATGCTAAATACGAAGTGCCCAAACGCCTTTTGCCGCTGAATGTGGTAGTTGGCGGGGCCCCAAGACTTCTCGGGACCTAAATGAATCAGGTTTCGAGGCAAGTTGGAGAAAGAGAAAAATGATTCAAATGCAGTCGATGCTCGACGTCGCCGACAACACGGGCGCTCGCCGCGTCATGTGTTTCAAGGTGCTCGGCGGGTCGAAGCGCCGTTACGCCAGTATCGGTGACGTGATCAAGGTAAGCATCAAGGATGCGCAGCCGCGTGGTCGCGTTAAAAAAGGCGAGGTCTACAACGCCGTGGTCGTGCGGACAGCAAAGGGTATTCGTCGCAATGACGGCTCGCTGGTCAAGTTCGACAACAACGCCGTTGTCATTCTCAATGCAAAGCTCGAGCCGATCGGCACGCGCATCTTCGGACCGGTCACGCGTGAATTGCGTACCGAGAAGTTCATGAAGATCGTGTCGCTTGCGCCCGAAGTGCTCTAGGCGAGGTCGAGGCAATCATGCAGAAGATTCGCAAAGGCGATACGGTTATTGTGACGACTGGTCGCGACAAGGGCAAGCGCGGTGAAGTGGTTCGCGTCCTTGAGGGCTCCGTGCTCGTCGCCGGCATCAATCAGGTCAAACGCAATGTGCGTCCGAACCCCATGAAGAACGAAGTGGGTGGCATCGTGACGAAGGAAGCGGCCATCTCGGCGGCCAACGTTGCAATCTACAACGCAAGCACGCAAAAGGCCGATGCCGTGGCGATCAAGGTCGTCGACGGTCGCAAGCGGCGCGTGTTCAAGTCGACCGGTCAAGCGGTCTAGGCGGGAGAGAACACATGGCTCGTCTAAAAGAGCAATATCAAAAGGAAATCGTTCCCGCGCTGGTCAAGCGGTTCGGTTACAAGTCTGTCATGCAGGTGCCGCGTTTGACCAAGATTGTGGTCAACATGGGTGTCGGTGAAGCAGTTGGCGACAAGAAGATTCTTGAGCACGCCACCAAGGATCTGACCGCCATTGTCGGGCAGAAGCCGGTCATCACCAAGGCCAAGAAAGCTATCGCGAACTACAAGATTCGCGAAGGCTACCCGGTTGGCACGATGGTAACGCTGCGCAACAAGCAGATGTACGAATTCCTCGATCGTTTCGTCAACGTCGCGCTGCCGCGCGTGCGTGACTTCCGTGGTATCTCGCCGCGTGGTTTTGACGGTCGCGGCAACTTCAATCTCGGTGTGAAAGAGCAGATCATTTTTCCCGAGATCGAGTACGACAAGATTGACGCGCTGCGCGGCATGAACATCACGTTCACGACCACCGCGAAGACCGATGACGAAGCGAAGGCCCTGCTGGCCGCGTTCCGTTTCCCCTTCCGCGCTTAACAGGGACTGCGAGAACAAAAATGGCAAAACTCGCCACTATCAATCGCGAACAAAAACGTCGTGACCTCGTCGCCAAGTACGCCAAGAAGCGTGCCGCCCTCGAGGCTATCATCGCTGACAGCAAGGCCGGTGAAGAAGCGCATGCAGATGCACGCGCCAAGCTCCAGGCGCTGCCCCGCAACTCGAACCCGACCCGTCTGCGCAATCGTTGCGAACTGACCGGTCGTCCGCGCGGTGTGTTCAGCAAATTCGGTCTCGCCCGCCACAAGGTGCGCGAGCTCGCATTCCGCGGTGAGATCCCTGGTCTCACCAAAGCAAGCTGGTAAGGAGATTCGGCAATGAGCATGTCCGATCCCATCGCAGATATGTTGACTCGCATTCGCAATGCGCAGGCCATGGAGAAGACGTCGGTGACGATGCCGGCTTCCAAGGTCAAGACCGCTATTGCGCGCGTGTTGAAAGACGAAGGCTATATCGAAGACTTCAAGATCGCTGGTGACGTCACCAAGGTCGCGGAGCTCGAAATCGGCCTCAAGTACTACGCTGGCCGTCCAGTGATCGAGTCGATCGCCCGTGTCAGCAAGCCTGGCCTGCGCATCTATCGCGGCAAGGATGAGCTGCCCAGCGTGATGAACGGTCTTGGCGTAGCTATCGTTTCGACGCCGAAGGGTGTCATGACCGATCGCAAAGCGCGCAGCCTGGGTATGGGCGGCGAAGTGCTTTGCACCGTCGCGTAAGGGGAAGCAAGATGTCACGTATTGCTAAATACCCCGTTGATATTCCGGCCAAGGTCGAGGTTGCCCTCAAGGGTGGCCTGATCGAAGTCAAGGGCCCGCTCGGCTCCCTCTCGCGCGACTTTGGTGGTTCAGTCAAGATCGAGCGCAAAGACAATCAGATTCTGTTCAGCGCCGCCAATGGCGACCAGCACAGCCGCGCAATGTCTGGTACTTGCCGCGCTCTGGTCAACAACATGGTTCGCGGTGTGTCCGAAGGCTTCTCCAAGAAGCTGACGCTGGTTGGCGTGGGTTTCCGCGCGCAGGCAGCCGGTGACACGCTGAACCTGTCACTCGGTTTTTCGCATCCAGTCGCACACAAGATGCCGGCTGGAGTGAAAGTGGTGACGCCGACGCAAACGGAAATCCTGATTTCCGGTGCTGATCGCCAGCAGGTTGGTCAGGTGGCTGCAGAAGTCCGCGCTTACCGTCCGCCGGAGCCCTACAAGGGCAAGGGTGTGCGCTACGCCGACGAGGTGGTCACCCTCAAAGAAACCAAGAAGAAATAAGGCAGGGCTCAGCGATGAACAAAAGCAAAGAAGCCTCCCGTACCCGCCGCGCTCGGCAAACGCGTCTGCGTCTGACCGCACTTGGCGCGACGCGCCTGGCGGTGTTCCGCACCAACTTGCACATCTACGCGCAGGTCATTTCTGGCGACGGCAGCAAGGTGCTCGCCAGCGCCTCTACCGCCGAGAAGGAAGTGCGCGCGCAGCTGAAGAATGGCGGCAACAAGGCTGCCGCAGAAGCTGTTGGCGCACGCATCGCGGAGAAGGCGAAAGCCGCCGGCATCGACGTCGTTGCGTTCGACCGTTCGGGTTACCAATATCACGGCCGTGTGAAGGCGCTTGCAGAAGCAGCCCGCGCCGGCGGTCTCAAGTTCTAAAGGAGTACTCGGATGGCACGCCCCCAAGTACAAAAGACCGAAGAGCCGGGTGACGGCCTTCGCGAGAAGATGATCAGCGTGAACCGCGTCACCAAAGTGGTGAAGGGCGGTCGCATCATGGCGTTCGCGGCGCTGACCGTTGTTGGCGACGGCGATGGCCGCGTCGGCATGGGCAAAGGCAAATCGAAAGAGGTGCCGGTTGGTGTCCAGAAAGCGATGGAGCAAGCTCGTCGTCAAATGATCAAGGTCAGCCTCAAGTCGGGCACGGTGCACCACGCCGTTACCGGCAAACACGGCGCGACGACGGTGCTGATCCAGCCCGCGTCGGAAGGTACCGGCGTGATCGCCGGTGGCGCGATGCGCGCAGTGTTTGAAGTCGTTGGCGTGACCAATGTGCTCGCCAAGTGCTTTGGCCCGACCAACCCGTACAACGTCGTCCGCGCTACGCTCAATGCGCTTGAGCGTGTATCGACACCTGCTGAAATTGCCGCGAAGCGCGGACTCAGCGTCGAGCAGCTGTCGGAGGCCTGATCATGGCAGCCAAGATGTTCAAAGTAAAACTGGTCAAGTCGCCGATCGGCGCCAAGGCTGAACACGTCGCAACCGTCAAGGGTCTCGGCCTCAAACGTATGGGGCAAATCCGCGAGCTCGTCGACACGCCGTCGACGCGTGGCATGGTGAATGCTGTTCGCCACCTCGTCGTTGCAGTTGCCTGATCAAAGGTTTATCGATATGCAACTCAATACGATCAAGCCCGCTGAGGGCTCCAAAAAAAATCGTCGTCGCGTCGGTCGCGGCATGGGCAGCGGCCTCGGAAAGACCGGCGGCCGTGGCATGAATGGCCAAAAGTCGCGTTCGGGGTATGCCCAGAAGGTTGGCTTCGAAGGCGGCCAAATGCCGCTGCAACGTCGTTTGCCGAAGCGTGGCTTCACCTCGCTGATGCGCGACTTCCGCGCCGAAATCACCGTTGGCACTCTGGCCAAGCTCGGTCTTGTCGAAGTTGACCTGCTTGCGTTGAAAGCAGCCAAAGCGATCGCAAATGACGCCAAGACGGTGAAGATCATCGGCGGCGGCGAGATCAAATCGGCTGTCACGCTGAATGGCGTTGGTGCAACCGCGATGGCCCGCAAGGCTATTGAGGCCGCTGGCGGCAAAGTGGTTGAGGCGCCGGAAGCCCCCAAGGGCAAGCTGAAGCCGAAGACCCCGGCCAAGGCCAAGTAACGACCGCTTGACTGACCCTTTCAGGAAGTACGCGTGGCGCTGAATCCAGCACAGAAAACCGGCGACAAGTATGGCGACCTCAAGCGTCGCCTTTTCTTCTTGTTGGGAGCATTGATCGTTTACCGCATCGGCACCCATGTGCCGGTGCCAGGCATCAATGCATCCGTACTTGAAGAGATTTTCAAGTCGCAGCAGGGCGGCATTCTTGGTTTGTTCAACGTGTTCTCGGGCGGCGCGCTGCAGCGCTTCTCGATCCTCGCGCTGGGCATCATGCCGTACATCTCGGCATCCATCATCATGCAGTTGGCATCGGTCGTCGTACCGTCGCTGGAGGCATTGAAGAAGGAGGGCGAAGCCGGTCGTCGCAAGATCACCCAGTACACGCGGTACGGCACACTGGTACTGGCGTTTTTCCAGGCTATGGGTATCGCCATTGCGTTGGAAAGTCAGCCGGGTTTGGTCATGGATCCAGGCATCGCATTCCGTCTCATCACGGCGATTACGCTGGTGACGGGCACAATGTTCCTGATGTGGCTCGGCGAGCAGATTACCGAACGTGGTCTTGGTAATGGTATTTCGCTGTTGATCTTTGCCGGTATCGCCGCAGGGTTGCCAGCTGCGTTGAAGAACACGCTTGAACTGCAGTCGTCGGGCAATCTGAGTATCCTGAAACTCCTGTTCCTGATCGCCCTGGTGATCGTAGTTACTGCTGCGGTAGTGTTCTTCGAGCGTGCACTGCGCAAGGTCCTGGTGAACTATGCCAAGCGGCAGGTTGGCAACAAGGTGTACGGTGGCCAAAGCTCACATCTGCCCTTGAAGCTGAACATGGCCGGTGTCATCCCGCCGATCTTCGCATCGAGCCTTATCCTGTTCGTGCCGACCATCCTCGGTTTCATGGGGCCAGGCGCCGGTCCGAACTGGCTGCGTGATGTGGCCAATGCACTCGGTCCCGGGCAGCCGGTGCACATGATTGTCTATGCGGCGCTGATCATCTTTTTCTGCTTCTTCTACACGGCGATTCAGTACAACCCGAAGGAAACAGCAGAGAACCTGAAGAAGGGTGGCGCGTTCATCCCCGGGTATCGTCCGGGCGACCAGACGGCGAAATATATCGAAAAGATCACCACGCGACTGACGCTCATTGGAGCGATCTACATCACGGTTGTGTGTCTGATTCCGGAATTCCTGATCAGCGCGTGGAACGTCCAGTTCTACTTTGGCGGCACCTCGCTGCTGATCGTGGTGGTGGTAACGATGGACTTCATGACCCAGGTTCAGGCCTACATGATGTCGCAGCAATACGACTCACTGCTCAGGAAGGCCAATCTGAAGGGTGGATTAAAAGTCTAAAGCGCATGGCGAAAGAAGACACCATCCAGATGCAGGGCGAGATTCTCGAAATGTTGCCGAACGCGACATTCCGGGTTAAGTTGGAAAACGGGCACGTTGTCCTAGGGCACATCTCCGGCAAGATGCGCATGAACTACATAAAGATATTGCCGGGTGACAAGGTAACGGTGGATATGACGCCGTATGACTTGACACGGGCACGGATCACGTTCCGCGCCAAATAACCAGAAACAGGAAACGACAATGAAAGTCAATGCTTCGGTAAAGAAGATTTGCCGTAACTGCAAGATCATTCGCCGTAAAGGCGTGGTCCGCGTGATCTGTACTGATCCGCGTCACAAGCAGCGCCAAGGTTAATCGGGAAGGAGACCAGATATGGCACGTATCGCCGGGGTCAATATCCCCAACCACAAACATGCCTGGGTTGCGATGACTGCAATCTTCGGCATCGGCAACACCCGCGCCCGCAAGATCTGTGACGACGCAGGTGTCGCCCAGACCAAGAAAGTCAAGGATCTCACCGACGCCGAACTCGACAAACTGCGTGAGCAGGTTGGCAAGTTCACGGTCGAGGGCGACCTGCGCCGTGAAGTCACGATGAGCATCAAGCGCCTCATTGACCTCGGCTGCTACCGCGGCACCCGCCATCGCAAGGGCCTGCCGGCCCGCGGCCAGCGCACGCGCACCAACGCCCGCACGCGCAAAGGTCCGCGCAAGGCGATTGCAGGTAAGAAAGGCTAAGGGTTAAGACATGGCACAAGCATCAGCAAAGAATGCGGCCGCTGCCCGCGCCCGCAAAAAAGTCAAAAAGAACGTTTCCGAGGCCATCTGCCACGTACACGCTTCTTTCAACAACACGATCATCACCATCACCGACCGTCAGGGCAATGCCCTGTCGTGGGCGACGTCGGGCGGCGCTGGCTTCAAGGGCTCGCGCAAGTCGACGCCGTTTGCCGCTCAGGTTGCTGCCGAAGCCGCTGGCAAGGTGGCCGTGGAATGTGGTGTGAAAAACATCGAAGTGCAGATCAAGGGCCCCGGTCCTGGCCGCGAGAGCGCCGTGCGCGCACTGAACGCGCTGGGCATCAAGGTCACCAGCATTTCCGACGTGACGCCGGTACCGCACAACGGTTGCCGTCCGCCGAAACGTCGTCGCATGTAATCACACTGGAGAAAACACATGGCACGTTATACCGGCCCCAAGTGCAAGCTCTCCCGTCGTGAGGGCACCGATCTATTCCTGAAGAGCGCACGTCGCTCGCTCGACAGCAAGTGCAAACTGGCCGCAGCGCCGGGTCAGCACGGCGCCAAGTCGGGCCAACGCATGTCGAACTACGGCCTGCAACTGCGCGAAAAGCAGAAGCTGCGTCGTATCTACGGCATCCTCGAACGTCAGTTCCGCCGCACGTTTGCTGAGGCAGCACGTCGCAAGGGCTCGACGGGTGAAAACCTGCTCAAGCTGCTTGAGTCGCGTCTTGATAACGTCGTCTACCGCATGGGCTTCGGCTCCACGCGCGCCGAGGCCCGCCAGCTGGTGAGCCACAAGGCGATTCTGGTCGACGGCAAGATGTGCAACATTCCCTCGGCCATCATTGCGCCGAACGCGGTGATCAGCGTCTGCGACAAGTCGAAAGCGCAAGCGCGCATCATCGACGCCGTTGCGCTGGCCGAGCGTATTGGCTTCCCTGGCTGGGTTGACGTGAACACCAAAGAGATGAAGGGCACGTTCAAGCACGCCCCTGATCGCAGTGAGTTCGCCTCCGACATCAACGAGAGCCTGGTCGTCGAGTTGTACTCGAAGTAATCCCATCCCTCACTGTAAAGGACGCGTATGCAAAGTACTGCTTTTTTGAAACCGCGCAACATTGAGGTTCAAGCGACCAGCCCGTCGTCCGCTCGCGTGGTGATGGAGCCGTTCGAGCGTGGCTACGGCCACACGCTGGGCAATGCGCTTCGTCGCGTGCTGCTGTCGTCGATGCCGGGTTATGCCCCAACCGAAGTGTCGATCACCGGTGTCGTGCACGAGTACTCCACGCTGGAAGGCGTGCAGGAAGACGTGGTTGACCTGCTGCTCAATCTCAAGGGCGTGGTCATCAAGCTGCACAACCGCGACAACGCCGTGCTGACGCTGAAGAAAGAAGGCGCCGGCCCGGTCACCGCAGGTGACATCGAGTCGTCGCACGAAGTTGAGATCGTCAATCCGGAGCACGTCATCGCCAACCTCACGCAGGGTGGCAAGCTCGAGCTCGAGATCAAGGTCGAACGTGGCCGTGGTTATGTGCCGGCAACGGTGCGTACGGCGGCTGGCCAGACTGGCAACCGCAAGGTCGGCTCGATCCTGCTCGACGCATCGTTCAGCCCGGTCAAGCGTGTCAGCTATCTGGTCGAATCGGCCCGCGTTGAACAGCGCACCGACCTCGACAAGCTGGTGCTCGACATCGAGACCAACGGCGCGATCGAGCCGGAAGGCGCCGTTCGCTACGCAGCGAGCATCCTCGTGGATCAGCTCTCGGCGTTCGCCGACCTCAAGGGTACCGACATGCCGGCCCTCGAACGCGCTACGGCGTCGTTCGATCCGGTACTGTTGAAGCCGGTGGACGATCTCGAACTGACCGTTCGCTCGGCCAACTGCCTCAAGGCGGAAAACATTCACTACATCGGCGATCTCGTGCAACGCACCGAGACCGAGTTGCTCAAGACTCCGAACCTCGGCCGCAAATCGCTCAACGAAATCAAGGAAGTTCTCTCGCAGCGCGGACTCGCGCTGGGCACCAAGATCGACAACTGGCCGCCGGCTGGTCTTGATCGCGGTTAACCGAGAGACAGGAGAAGAATCATGCGTCACGGTCACGGACTGCGCAAACTCAACCGCACCAGCGAGCATCGTCAAGCGATGCTGCGCAACCTCTCAACCGCATTGCTTCGTTATGAAGTGATTCGTACCACGCTGCCGAAGGCCAAAGAGCTGCGCCGCGTTGTCGAACCGCTCATCACGCTCGGCAAGAAGCCCACGCTCGCCAACCGCCGCCTGGCATTCGATCGCATCCGCGATCGCGACATCGTCGGCAAGGTGTTCAACGAACTGGGCCCGCGCTACGCCAACCGTAACGGCGGCTATGTGCGCATCCTGAAGTACGGCTTCCGTCAAGGCGACAATGCTCCGATGGCGCTTGTGCAGCTGATGGATCGCCCAGAAGTCGCTGCCGAAGCGCCTGCCGCTGAGGAAGCAAAAGCAGAATAATCCAGTTCACTGGAAAACAAAAAAGCCGGGATTTCCCGGCTTTTTTGTTGCTGTCGAAGTACTGGCTTTTCGCCGAAAGCCGCATACGATATGGGCTCAGCTCATAAATGAGCGGACAGTCGACTTGGCCTCATTTCGCCATGGAAGCCCAGCGTATACGCCATTTGATCGACGAGGCTGCTATCAGCTCGCGTCTGATTTTTTGGTGATCAGACTGTACACAAACACCACTACGATTGCGCCGACGACTGACGCGATCCAGTGCGTACCCGCCGCCTTCGAGACAATGCCAAGCTGCTGGCCGCCAATGGTGCCAAGCAGTGACCCGATGACGCCGAGGATGGCGGTCACGATGATGCCGCCTCCCTGCTTGCCGGGGACGATGAACTTTGCAATGGCGCCGACGACCAGACCAACCAGTGCCAAAATGATGTAATCCATGCAACCTCCTTGTGGAACAGCGCGAACTGTACACCAATAGGGGTTATCCCGCGTTGCCAGAACGATCTGGAAATTCTGCGGCTGTCCGCATAGAGGAGAACTTGGGATGGGTTGGCTGCAAAGTCACTTGCCGGAACTTGCGATGTCTGCTGCGATGGCTTGGGCAAGGAAGCCGGCGACTGCGCGCAGCGCAGAGAGGGGCCCCGCACGGCGGGGATCGGTCGCGGGCTGACGCAGCGGCCCCAAGGAATAACGAGAACCAGAGATGGACTGGCTGCAAAGTCACTTGCCGGAACTTGCGATGTCTGCTGCGATGGCTTGGGCAAGGAAGCCGGCGACTGCGCGCAGCGCAGAGAGGGGCCCCGCACAGCGGGGATCGGTCGCGGGCTGACGCAGCGGCCCCAAGGCATAAGGAGAACCAGAGATGGACTGGCTGCAAAGTCACTTGCCGGAACTTGCGATGTCTGCTGCGATGGCTTGGGGCGCCGGGCTGCGACTCTACCTCGTGGTTTTTGCCGTGGGCATGCTGGGCAAGTTTGGCTACGTGCCGTTGCCCGAGACGTTGAAAATTCTCACCAATCCGGTGGTGCTTGGCGCCGCCGGGTTCATGTCATTCATTGAATTCTTTGCTGACAAAATCCCCTGGCTGGATAGTGTCTGGGACGCCGTGCACACCTTCCTGCGCATTCCAACGGGTGCCGCGCTGGCGGCCGGCATGCTCGGCGACAGCGGAGAAGGCGTGGCGATGGCGGCGGCGATTATTGGGGGTACGCTGACAGCGGGTACTCACTTTGGAAAAGCGGGTACACGTGCGGCAGTGAATACTTCGCCTGAGCCATTCACCAATATCGGCCTGTCGGTTGCCGAGGACGCTGCAGTAGCCGGCGGGCTGGCGACTGCCATTGCCTATCCGTTCATCTTCCTTATGTTGCTGCTGGTTTTCGTCATAGCACTGGTCTTCCTGATCCGCCGCATTCTCCGTGGCGTTTCAGCAATTCTGGGCAGGCTCTCGGCGCGTAGCCGCTCCCCGGCATGAGGCGGGGTGACGACCACGAAATAGCCACCTCCACGGATCGCAGTCCTTACCGTACTGCGATCGGGTTGACTGTTGCGGCCCTGCTGCTGTTCGCGTGGACGCATCGCCATGCGTTGTCGCTCACTGGTTTCGCCGATGATCTTGGTCTGCTGGCCGATTTGCCGAAACTCGCGGCGGCTGGCCAACTCTGGCCGGACGTCGCCAGCCGTGTCGTTGGCCCACTGTGGCCACAGTCGACCATGTGGCGGCCACTGCCCTACGCCAGCTTTGCGCTTGATGCCTCGGTCTGGGGGGCGGCGGCGGGCGGCTGGCATCTGACCAACCTGCTGCTGCATCTGGGGTGCGCCACCCTGGTTGGACTCCTCGTGCGCGACCTTCATCGCACCCTGCATCGCGACGCAGCGACGTTGACTGGCGAAGCTGGCGCCTCGGCGAATGCAAGTGCCGCCCTTTCATTCGCGCTGTTCCTGCTGTGCCCGTGGTCACCGGAAGTCACACTCTGGCTGGTCGGCCGTTTCGACGGCTGGGCGACTCTCTTTGTGCTGCTGGCATTGCGCACGGGCCTGCGTGGTGGTGTGAGCGCTCGTTCGGCAATTATCAGCTTGGTCGCGGCCGCGCTGGCATACACCTCGAAAGAGTCGGCGCTAATCCTGCTTCCCTGGCTGATCGTTGCTGTTGGGCTTGGCCATCCGTGGCGCGACACCGCGCACACCGGAGCCCCAGCTGCATGGCGGCAATGGGGGCTGTTCATTGCGGCTCACGTGTTGCTGGCGACCGCCTACGCAGCGTGGCGGCATTACCTGTTTGGCGGCACTGCTGCGTCGGTATACGGGGCACAGCCGGTCGCGCCAGCGTGGCGATGGGTGCAGCAAGTGGTCGCTCAACTCACGTTTCCCGCAGGCCTCATGCCACTGGCGAAGACTGCGGCGGCGTTGTCGGCCGGCGCTGCCACTTTGCTGCTCATGTACGGTTGGCGAGACCACGCCGTGCAGAGACTGCGGTGGCTGGGTCTGGTGATGGCGGCCAGCGTCCTCGCGGCACTGGCCTTTTATCTGCCGAGGCCGCCGGGCGGCAGCGAAGGCTACCGGCTGTACTACCTTTCTGCCGCTGGCCTCGCCATCGCGCTGGGGACGCTGCCGCAGCGGGTGACAGCCCTGCCGATTGTGGCGGTCATTGTTCTCGTGCTTGCCTGCGGACAGTGGCAATCGCGCGTGGCGGCCGAGTGGACGCATGCATCGCGCGACATGCAGGCCGCTGCCAGCGCCATTCGTACGCTCGCCAGCGGCTTGCCTGCGAATGACTACGCGCTGCTGTTGTTGCCCGACCAGCAGGGCCATGTGCCTTTTGCGCGCAACGCCCAGGGCGGTGTGCTGGCACTCGCGCAGCGAATGCCAGCAGTTGACGACGCCACGCCAATTGATCTGTTGTCGCGTCTGGTCATCTTTACGCCGCCACAACTCGACGAATGGCAGCGGCTGACCGGAGAAAGCGTCGTCCGCAAACTGACGTCGCGCCCTGACGCACCCGCCAACCCGACGCGCTATTTCTGCTTCGATGCCCGCACTGGCACTGCGCGCGATGTGGGGTACTGGCCACCCACACCGGCACCTGACTGGTCAAGCCGCTGGCGCAATACGGTTGCCCGGCAGTGTCCTGCGCTGCTCGCCAACTGGCCTTGAGGGCTTTGCCGATTCAGCCCGCGCGGCTGTGTTGCGCTGCTGGCGCCGACGGTGCGCCCGCCGCTGCGGTCAGAACTCCAGTTCCGCCTTCAGCTTGGCAAGCAGGTCAGAGTGCGGTCGGACGCGCCACTCGTCGCCCAGGGCCACGTCGCCGCGATAGCCCTTCTTCAATACTTTGATGTAAACCGGGATCGGTCCAGGGCGATACGCTTTCAGTGTCGCCAGTACTGCGCTGGCCTCGCCAGCCGCACTGCTGCCATTGAGCGGCACCACCAGGCGCCGGGCGAACTGTTCGCGCGCCTTTTCGATGTCGTAGATGGCATCGGCAATCACGCGGGTGCCGCCATCGCGGTTGCTGGTGACCCGCGCTTCGATCACCACCGGGATGTCTTCCTTTAACCAGTGCCGGTGCATCTCGAACACCGTCGCCGGCAGCATGATTTCATAGACGGCCGTACGGTCGTCTATGGCGAGGAAGCACATGCGGCCATTCTTGCCGTTGATCACGCGTACCGCGTTGACAATGCCGGCGAGGCGCTGCTTGTTGTCGCTCGGCGCGACGTTGTCGAGCCGCATGGTGGTCACTGGCTGCAGATGGCCGCGATAAGCCTCGTAGGGGTGCCCGCTGAGGTACAACCCCAGCGCGGTCTTCTCGTAGGCGAGCGATTCCAGCAATTCCCACGGTCGGGCGTCGACCAGCGGTACGTCCTGCACACTCGGCTCGTCGCCGAACAGGCTGTTCTGCGACGCATTGGCCTGCGCGCGCTCGGCCTCCGACAGCGCTGCCGCCACGGAGGCGAATGCGCTGGCGCGGTTCGGATGCAGCTTGTCGAACGCACCGGCCTTGATCAGCGCTTCAACGGTGCGACGGTTGACCGTCTGCGTATTGACGCGACGACAGAAGTCGAACAGATCCTTGAACGGACCGCCTTCGCTGCGCGCACGCAGAATCTCGATCACCGCGCCTTCCCCGGTGCCCTTGACGCCACCGAGGCCGTAGCGGATCGTCTTGCGATCAATCGGCACGAAGCGATATTCGCCGAGGTTCACGTCCGGCGCCTCAAACTTCAGGCCGTTGGCGAAGGAGTCCTCCAGCAGCTGTCGCACCTTGTCGGTGTCGTTCATCACCGCGCTCATGTTGGCGGCCATGAACGCTGCCGTGTGGTGGCGCTTGAAGTACGCGGTCTGGTAGGCGAGCAGGGCGTACGCAGCCGAGTGCGACTTGTTGAAGCCGTAGCCCGCGAATTTCTCCATGTCGTCGAACAACACGGTCGACTGCTTCTCGGTCAGCCCGTTCTTCCTCGCGCCTTCGTTGAAGATGACGCGGTGCTTGGCCATTTCTTCGGGCTTTTTCTTGCCCATCGCACGCCGCAGCAGATCGGCGCCACCCAGCGAATAGCCACCGATGATCTGGGCGGCCTGCATCACCTGTTCCTGATACACCATGATGCCGAAGGTTTCCTCCAGCATCGGCTTTAGACGATCGTCGTAATACTCCGCCGTCTGGGTGCCGTTCTTGCGCGCGATGTAATCGGGGATCAGATCCATCGGCCCCGGGCGATACAGCGCATTGAGCGCGGTCAGGTCTTCCAGCCGCGACGGCTTGGCCTTCGCGAGGAGGTCCTTCATTCCTGTCGATTCAAACTGGAAGATGGCGACGGTATTGGTGTCGCGGAAGATCTGGTAGACCGACTGATCGTCGAGCGGCAACGTCTGCAGGTCGATCTCGAACGTCGGATCGAGCCGCTTGCAGAAGCGGATCGTCCAGTCAAGAATGGTCAGCGTGGTGAGGCCGAGGAAGTCGAACTTGACCAGACCGACCGCTTCAACATCATCCTTGTCGTACTGGCTCACCATCGCAGAACCTTCGTCCTGCGAGTAGAGCGGGCAGAAATCGGTGAGCTTTCCCGGTGCGATCAGCACACCACCCGCGTGCATGCCGACGTTGCGGGGTAACCCCTCCACTTGCGCCGCGAGGTCAAGCAGCTCGGCCACTTCCTCCTCGTTGCGCTCGCGGTCCACGAGCAGTGGCTCCGCCTCCTTGGCGTAGATGGTGTTGGCTTCTCTCTTCTTCGGGTCGTCCGGCGCCGGCGCCAGTGTCGTCCATTTACCCGGCGCGAACGGGATCAGCTTGGCGACGCCGTCCACAAAGGTGTAGGGCATGTCAAGCACACGGCCGCAGTCGCGCACCGCGGCCTTGGCTGCCATGGTGCCAAAGGTGGCGATCTGGCCGACACTTTCCTCGCCGTACTTCTTGCGCACGTAGTCGATCACGCGATCGCGACCGTCCTGGCAGAAATCGATGTCGAAGTCAGGCATCGATACCCGTTCCGGGTTCAGGAAGCGCTCGAACAGCAGGTTGTACTTGAGGGGGTCAAGATCCGTGATGCCCAGACTGTAGGCCACCAGCGAGCCCGCACCTGAGCCACGCCCCGGACCGACGGGCACGCCGTTGTTCTTGGCCCAGCCAATGAAGTCCGCCACGATCAGGAAGTAACCCGGAAAGCCCATCTTGATGATGACGCCGATCTCGAACTCGCAACGCGCCACATAGCGCGGGCGCTCGGCATCACGTTGGGCTACGTCAGGGTAAAGCACTTCCAGGCGCTTTTCGAGCCCGGCCATCACCTCGTTGTGCAGGTGCGTCTCGATGGTGACGCCTTCCGGCAACGGGAAATTCGGCAGGTAGTTCGTGCCGAGTGTCATCTCCAGATTGCAGCGTTTTGCGATCAGCAACGTATTCGCCAGTGCCTGCGGATAATCGGCGAATTTCTCGACCATCTCCGCCTGCGTGAGAAATCGCTGCTGCTCGGTGAACTGCCGGGGTCGACGGCCATCGCCCAGCGTATAGCCCTCGGCGATGCAGACACGCGCTTCATGCGCCTTGTAGTCTTCTACCGTCGCAAACTGCATCGGGTGCGTTGCGACCACTGGCAGGCCCGCCTCCGTTGCCAGACGAACACTGTGCTCGTTCAGATGATGTTCGTTCTCGAAGCCGGCCCGGTGAATTTCCATCGCGAAGCGGTTCGGGAACGCCTGCGACCAGAAAGCTGCTGCCCGCTGGGCCGTCGCCAGTTGCCCGTTGCGCAGCGCGATGCCGATTTCGCCATACCAGCCACCGCTCAGGCAGAACACTCCTTCAGTCGCGGCAGCGTCGGCAATCCACTCGCGCCGGATCAGGGCGCGCCCGCGATGCTGGTTCTCGCGGAAGGCGCGGGTCAACCAGTCGCAGAGCTTCAGATAGCCAGTATGTGTCTCCGCAAGAAAGAGCAATCGCGCCGGCTCGTGTGCCGGATCAACTGCCTCAATCCAGGCATCAACGCCGCAAACGGGCTTGATGCCCTTGGCGCGAGCGGCCTTGTAAAACTTTACGAAGCCGAACAGGTTGTTGAGATCGGTGATCGCCAGAGCGACCTGCTCATCGGCTGCCGCCAGCTTCACCGCATCGGCGATACGCAGCGTCGAATCGACGATCGAATACTCGCTGTGCAGGCGCAGATGGACAAAGGACGGCGCGGTCATCCTGCAATTTTACGAAGGCCGGGACGATCCCTGCCCAAGGGAGCCGGGATCCGCGCCGCTGCACGCTCGCAGCCGGCCGCACTTGTTCGCGGTCCGGCTGGGCGTCTGGGAACGTGCTACTGCCCCGAGCGCAGCCGCTTCACTTCCTCGTCGGTCGGCTGCACGTCCTTGCCATCGACGTAACGCCAGTTCACCATCACGCCCTTGCCGTCCTTCTGCGCCAGGCGGCCAACGTAGGCCCCCATCGTCGACTGGTTGTCCTGCGCGCGCCAGGTGATCTTGCCGAACGGGCTTTCGACCGTCAGGTTCTTCATTGCGGCCTGCATCTTCGCCACGTCGGTCGAGTTCGACTTTTTCAGCATGGCGGCAATCGACTTCATCGTTGCGTAGCCGACGACCGAGCCCAGACGTGGGTGATCCTTGTACTTCGCCAGATACGCCTCGCGGAACGCCTTGTGCTCCGGCGTATTGATGTCCTGCCACGGGTAGCCGGTCACCAGCCAGCCGTTCGGCGTTTCGTCCTTCAGCGTGTCCAGATACTCCGGCTCGCCCGAGAGCAGGCTCACCACCGGGCGATCCTTGAACAGGCCGCGCGTATTGCCTTCGCGCACGAACTTCTGCAGATCGGTGCCGAAGGTCACGTTGAAGATGGCATCCACCTTTGCATCCAGCAGCGCCTGCGTCACCGCGCCAGCATCAATCTTGCCAAGCGGCGCTGCCTGCTCGACAAACTCCACGCCGCCGGCCGGTTGCGCTGCGATCAGCAGCTTCTTGAACGAATTGGCAGCGGATTGGCCGTACTCGTAGTTCGGGTAGACGATGCCCCAGCGCTTCTTGTTCAGTTTGGCCGCTTCGGGCACCAGCATGGTCGTCTGCATGTAGGTGGAAGCGCGCAGGCGGTACGTGTAGGCGTTGCCGTTTCCCCACGTCACTTTGTCCGACAGCGGCTCGCTGGCGACGAACAGCACCTTGCGCTGCTTGGCGAAATCGCCCACCGCCAGACCGATGTTGGAGAGGAAGGTGCCTGACAGCACGGCCACCTTCTCGCGCGAGACCAGCTCCTCTGCCACGCGCACGGCGTCGCCGGGGTTGGCGTTGTCGTCACGGAACACAGTCTCAAGCTTCTTGCCATTGACGCCGCCCGCCTTGTTGATCTCGTCTTGCGCCAGCTCCCAGCCCTTCTTGTAGGGTTCGAGGAAGGCCGGCTGCGCCTTGTAGCTGTTGATCTCGCCGATCTTGATGGTGGATTGCGCTATCGCCGCGCTGGCGGCGAGAGCAGAAAGCGTGATGGCAAGCAGGGTGCGTTTCATGGTCTGTCCTCAGTAATTGGCCGGTAGGCCACTGCCGCCGGCACCTGCCGGTCGGGCGCGTCGATAACGCGGATGTCGCCGCACGGTTTACACAACGATTCATCGCGCGTGCGGCGCCGCAGCAATGTAGCGCATCGTGTGCGTTCTGCGCGACAATTGACGGTTACTCATCCATATGATTTGAAGGACTTGCCATGAAACTGGCTCTGAAAGTTCTGAAGTATCTGGTCGGCCTGATCGTTGTGTTGCTGGCGGCAGGTTTTCTGCTGCCGGCTGAATATTCGGCGCAGCGCAGCGTCACCATCAACGCCCCGGTCGACAAGGTGTTCCCGCTGGTTGCCAACCAGAAGGAATGGAAGCGCTGGAGCGTGTGGAACCAGCGTGACCCAAACATGGCGATGACCTACGCCGGGCCCGAGGCCTCCGTTGGCTCCAAATGGACCTGGAAGAGCAAGAGCGAGGGCAACGGCGGCATGGAATGGTCCGCCGTTGAGGCCAACAAGCGCGTCGGGTTTATCCTGCGCATGGAAGACATGACGCCCGCCACCGGTGAGCTGACCTTCGCGCCCGAAGCCAACGGCACCAAGGTGGTCTGGACAATGAACGGCAACGCCGGCATGAACCCGATCTTTCGCTGGTTCGGCCTGTTCATGGACAAGCTGGTCGGCCCCGATTTCGAAGCCGGCCTGAAAAATCTCAAGAAACTTGCGGAGACTGCGTGATGAGCGAAACCTTGTTGGCTACCGAAGAGAAGCAATCCGCCTATCGCGACTACGCCGCGCCACAGCGCGTCGACGGCTTCGACACCGTGCGCGAGTTCTACCGTCTGAACCACATGAACCAGACCTACGACTTCGTGCGCGCGAAGAAGGCCGAGTTCCTGCCGTTCAACCGCCGCACCATGACGCCGTGGGACGCGCTTGATTACCTCAACACCCTGGTCGACGACAGCGACCCCGATATCGCGCTGCCGCAGATCGATCACCTCATCCAGACTGGCGAGGCCATGCGGGCCAACGGCGAGCCGGAGTGGATGGTGCTCACCGGCTTTGTGCATGATCTCGGCAAAGTGCTCTGCCTGTTCGGCGAGCCGCAATGGGCCGTGGTGGGCGACACCTTCCCCACCGGCTGCGCCTATTCCAGCAAAGTGGTGTGGAGCGAGTTCTTCGCGCTCAACCCTGACATGAAGCGCCCTGAGCTGCAGACCAAGTACGGCATGTACGAACACGGCTGCGGGCTTGACGCTGTGCAGATGAGCTGGGGCCACGACGAGTACCTGTATCACATGCTCAAGCCCTACCTGCCGCTGGAAGGGCTCTACATGATCCGCTACCACAGCTTCTACGCGTGGCACCGCGAAAACGAATACCAGCACCTCTGCAACGCGCAGGACGACGCCATGAAGCCCTGGGTGCAACGCTTCAACCCGTACGACCTCTACTCAAAGAATCCGAACCGGCCGAGCCTGGCAGAGGTGAAGCCGTACTACGAGGATTTGCTGGCCAAGTATTTGCCGGGGGAGTTGCGGTTTTGACGGTACCTTTAATCAGTACGGCTGGATAGCACATTCAAGCTGATCGGCACTCAGGGACGAAGTGGCAGAGCGTCAGTTTCGGCACAAGCACGACGCGACGAACCGTCTCGATCTGTCGCAAGCGCAGCGCGTTACGTTGCTCAACCTGAATGCGAGCGTGCAAGTATCTCCTTGCGCCGTCCGTCACACGCACTCGACGATATCTAAACATAGCGTCTTAAGTAATGCCGCATAATCTGCGCAACACGGAATTTGGTCGTTGCCAACGGTCGAAGCAGATATCGACCGCCACAAGCACTTCGTCCAAAGTTCGGAAGAAACGATTGTGGGT
>Ga0208695_1000424_pt1 | contig 47332 bp, 21 predicted proteins | sample AD_UKC111_MetaG_FD_184449 | JGI IMG/M metagenome (GOLD analysis project Ga0208695, IMG submission 184449) | Active sludge microbial communities of municipal wastewater-treating anaerobic digesters from Hong Kong - AD_UKC111_MetaG (SPAdes)... | ecosystem: Engineered > Bioreactor > Anaerobic >... | reverse complement strand
TTCCTCTCGAAACCTGCGAAACGATGAACAATTCCTGGGGATATAATATTACCGATCTAAATTATAAATCTGAAAAAGAATTGATTCATTATTTGGTGAGAACGGCAGGCTACAATGCAAATTTGCTGCTGAATGTCGGACCGCGACCTAATGGCGAGTTTCCCGAGGTGGCTGTGGAACGTTATCATGCAATAGGAAATTGGTTAAAACAATATGGGGAAAGCATATACGGAACGCGAGGAGGAGATATCAGTCCGCGTCAATGGGGAGTTACCACACAGAAGGACAACATTTTATATGTGCATATTCTGAATCTTCAGGAAAAAGCTTTGTTCCTTCCGTTGATAGACAGAAAAATAAAATCGGCTAAGGTATTTATCGATAAAAAGCCGGTGAAATTCAGTACAGTTCATGATGGTGTTGTTCTCTCGTTTGAAAAAGTTCCGGATGAAACCGATTATGTGATAGAATTGGAATTAAAAATAAAAAATTAATTTTCCTACAAAAAATCCTCTGTAAATTTTGAAACTTTGCAGAGGATTTATTTGAAAAGTCTTAAAATCAGTAGGTTTCTCTTAAATGTTTTATGGAAATTGGAGTCTTATCCGAAGCTTTCAGTTGAGGAGAAGTTATGACGATAGTCTTTTTTTCTCCCGGCATCAGGTCAAAGAAATTATCGGAAAATTTGGCTCCTTGAATAGGAATTTCCACAAAAACATCTTTTGCCAGATATTTGCTCCACAGAGTTATGGTATATTTTCCATCACCATAGGAAACCGTTTTTTGAATGGTTGTTTCAGGAAGATTGAGATTTACTGGCCAGAAGAAATAAATATTTTTTCCGGAAATAAAGTTATCCTTTTTATCACTTAACCAGGCATGAATCACACAATGGTGCTTTTGCTCTTCGTTCACAAGATCGGCAATGTTATAGGTTGACACTTTAAAAGATGAGTTAGATTTTGCCGATACCGTTTGTTTAAAATTTTTCAGTATTTTTCCTTCAAAATCAATCACTTGCACATGTAATTGCAGGTTGTCCACATCTTCGAGTTTGTCGGATAAAATAAAAAAACTCAGCTGGTTGTTTTTTAACTCGGAACCGAGGGCAATAGGAGCAAATACTTCTCGAGCTTTGTAGTGCAGCGCTTTCCAATTGTTATAATAATCAATGCTTGACCAAGAAACTACCGGCCAGTCATCATTCAGTTGCCAATACAATGTCCCCATGCAATAAGGCTGATTTCGACGATGAGCTTCTATTCCTTCTTTCATTCCGTTTCCCTGCATTACAAGACCCACATAAACGAAATCTTCAAAGTTTTTTGGTGTATGATAGTACATTTCCATGTATTTCTTTATCACTTCATTTCCAATGCCACTTTTCTGATGAATTTTCATTACATCGGAGTTAATATCCAAATCTTCTTCGGACGCAAAGGTTCGAATGGTTTTCATTTCGGGAAAAGATTGAAATCCGAATTCACTCATGAATCGAGGAATGCGTTCGTTCAGTATTTCAAAAGGTTCACGTCCGTGCCACAAACCCCAATAGTGAGCATCTCCAAATTTTAAACTTTCCGTGTTTACCCAGTTGGCTGAGTCCGGGGAACTTTGAATGTAATTACGGGTGCCATCATACTCTTCGACTAATTCCGGAATCAATTTACGAAAAGTTTTGTTATATCCATCTCGAAATTTTTTCATAATATCGGGAGCGTATTGTTTTTCCCATCCCCAATGTTCCAGAGCTTCGCCAATTTCGTTGTTCCCGCACCAGAGTGCCAATGATGCATGATTTCTGAGTCGTTTAATGTTATAAACAATTTCGTCTTTTACATTGGAAAGAAAATTTTCATCCGAAGGATAAGTGGTACAGGCAAAAATACAATCCTGCCAGATTAAAATTCCTTTTTCGTCGGCAAGGTGGTAGAAATAATCGTTTTCGTAAATTCCGCCACCCCAAACACGAAGGAAATTCATGTTGGCTCCGGTAACGTTTTCGAATAAACGGTCATAATAATCTTTATCTTGTCGAGCTATCATAATTTCACCGGGAATGTAATCCGCTCCTTTTGCAAAGAAAGGAATACCGTTTACCTCAAAATAAAATTTCTTTCCATATAAATCGGGTTCGTAAACCAATCGTATTTTTCGTAATCCAATTTGCTCGGTTTTTTCTGCTATAGTCTGATTGTCTTTTTGAATTTTAATGGTGAAATTGTACAAATTCTGTTTTCCCCAACCGGCCGGCATCCACCTTTCAGGATTCGCAATTTCCAATGGAATATTGAAAAAATTTCTACCGGGCTCAATGCTAATTTCTTTGTTTATCGTTTTTACATCCTTTTCGCTCAATCCATACTGAATCATGATATTTGCATTGAACGGCTCTTTGGTTACCGAATAAATCTCAATTTGATTTTCTATCTGTGCCATTTGGGCAGAAACAGAGAGTTGTTTTACATAATAGTCATCTATGCGGATTTTGTTGTAGAAAGTCAATGAGATTGACTTCCAAATACCCAATTGTGCCAGACGCATTCCCCAATCCCAACCAAATTGATAAGGCGCCTTTCGTGAGTACACACTCATTTTTTTCTCGCCATGATCATTTCCTGCCGGATATTCAAATCCGTTTGTTAAATCGGCCGGCTCCATATAGGTTATCGGAGAGTAAAAACGGATATATAATTGATTTTCACCTTTCCTTAAAATGTCTTTAACCGGCACTTTATATCCGATAAACATGTTTTGAGCATGGAGAATCTTTGAACCATTCAGAAAAACATCAGCATGAGTATCCAATCCTTCAAATGTCAGAATGGCATCATCGAATTGAAGTTCTTTTTCTGTTAAATTGAATGTTTTTCTGAAATCCCAATTTTCGTTTTCAGGCCACTGTACCAGGTTCTCATTTGTACCATAAAAGGGATCGGGCAGAATATTGTAACGAATCAGATCTTGTTGTATGGACCCGGGAACTTGGGCTTCTCGCCAGTCATTTTTTTCGCTTTGTGAAAATTGCCAGCCATTATTTAATTCAATATCGTTCATTTTCTGCCCATTTGAAAAAGTTGCTACCAGTACACACAAAACAAAAGTTATTTTTTTCATCTTTTTTGGTATTGATTTTCTATGTTAAACAATTTACAAAGATGCAAAAACCGTTGCAAGGACTTTATCGGTTAAACAGTATTTCAATTTATTTAATTTCTTTTGACTGTTTTGTTTAATATGTTATATTTCAATTTATTAGATGGTCAAGTTTTAAGTCGTTTCATTTTCTCCCGCTATTCGATTTCCTTTTTTTGATTCAAAAAACGAAAATGATTTTTTTTTGCGTTTTTATTGGGAAACAATTAAAATAATTAACAATGAAACAAAAATACAGATTTTTGGAATTTTTCAGCAAAAGATGAAACGTAGAGAAAAACAAATGAAATTTTAAAGCAAAAGATTGCATTTGAACTTTTTTACTTTTATGGGTAAATTTTTAATCTTAAATATTATGCGTATGAAAAACCAATTTTTTATGAAAACTTTTCTTCAACTACTTTTCTGTAGTCATTCCATTAGCCTTTCGGGAATAATTTTTCAAGAGAGCGATTAATTGAATCAAATTAATTTTAAATGTAATATACTTATGAAGAACAATGTCTTAAAAAAGCTGGGAATTACATTATTGACAATAATGATCCCGTATTGTGTTTTTTCACAAACAATTACTGTTAAAGGAACGGTTACTGATAACGAAAACGAGAGCTTAATTGGTGTAACAATCAAAGAAGTTGGCACGAATAACGGAACAATTACCGATATCAATGGCAATTTTGAAATAAAAGTCTCTCCCAATGCCTCTCTTTCTTTTTCGTACATTGGTTTTAAAAACAAAACCGTGAAAGTTGGCAATCAGCATGTTCTCAATGTAGTGCTGGAACCAGACATATTGGGTCTGGAGGAAGTAGTGGTAGTAGGTTACGGGCAAATGAAAAGAAGTGATTTAACAGGTTCAGTTGTTTCCGTGGGCACCGAAGCCATTCAAAAATCTATTTCCACCTCAATAGATCAGGTACTTCAAGGACGTGCAGCAGGGGTACAGGTGCAGCAAACTTCGGGAATGCCCGGAGCCAGCGCTTCCATTCGAATTCGAGGTATCAACTCGTTGAATGCTTCTACTGAACCGATTTATGTGATTGATGGAGTGATTATTGAAGGAGGAGCTTCAAGTGCAACCAGTACCAATACCAATCCCTTGGCTGCTATCAATCCTGCCGATATTTTATCTGTCGACATTTTAAAGGATGCATCGGCAACAGCCATTTACGGATCAAGAGGTTCAAATGGTGTTATTCTTATTACCACAAGAAAAGGTAAAAAGGGCGAAGCTACTATTGGTTATAATGGTTATGTAGGCTGGCAACAAATCCCGACAAAAATTGATGTACTGAATTTGCAAGAATATGCTACTCATAGAAATACTCTGGCTGATTTAGGTTTGATTAATTATAATAATAATTATGTTAGGCCTGATTTGTTAGGGAAAGGAACAGATTGGCAGGAAGAACTCTTCAATACTGCATTGATGCACAATCATAATCTTTTTATTTCGGGTGGAACTGATAAAAACACCTATAATTTAAGTGGTGGCTATGCCAATCAGGATGGAATAGCAGCAGGTTCAGGTTTTGAACGATTGAATTTGACAGGAACTTTTGACTCGCAAGTGAAAAGTTATTTAAAAGCTGGCGTAACCTTTGCCTTTTCAAATACATCACAAAAACTAACTGTTTCTGATCAATCATTAGTGATTACAGCACTTAAAACCCCTCCTGATGTGCCAGTTCGGAATCCGGATGGTTCTTTTGCTGCTTCAAATGAGCAATTTATGCCAACCAATCCTATGGCCATGGCAATGTTGATTGACAACAAAAATAAAACTTACGATCTTCGTTCCAATACTTATTTGGAACTGGAGCCCTTGAAAGGGTTGACTTTTCGTACGGAATATTCTTTCGACAACAATTTGTTTAATACTTATCGCTTTCAACCTACTTATCATTTGTCGGAAACACAATTCAGAGATGATAACGAAGGTACTTATTCCAAACAGAACAATCTTTTTTGGAGCTGGCGAAATATCCTGACATATGACGCTTCTTTCGGATTGCATAAAATCAATGCCATGTATGGACACGAAATGCAAAGATCCTCTTGGGAATATCTCAGTGGTTCGCGTACCGGCTATCCTACCAACGGAGCTACCGATTTAGCATTGGGTGATGCTACTACTGCTGCAAACAATGGCTATTCGGGTGCCAATTCTCTGCTTTCTGATTTTGGCCGGTTGTTCTATTCTTATTCTGATAAATATATGCTAACCAGCACATTGCGTTATGATCGTTCCTCCAAATTCGCTCCAGGAAAACGGGATGGATGGTTCCCTTCGGCTGCTCTGGCTTGGCGAATTTCCGGAGAAGATTTTATGAAAAATGCTTTAATGATAGATAACTTGAAGCTTCGTTTAGGCTGGGGACTTGTTGGTAATCAGAATATTCCCGATAATTATGCATGGTTGGCGACCTACACCACTTCTACTACCAATTGGGGAACGGGTTTAATTGCAGCCAATACACCCAATGAGAACCTGACATGGGAATCGACCAATTCAAGCAATATCGGTATTGATTTAAGTTTGCTGAAGAGCAGAATTGAATTTATAGCCGATGTGTATTACAAAAAAACGAATAACCTTTTGTTGCAAGCTTCTTTGCCTGCCTATGTAGGGACTTCAGGCCAGGGTTCAAGCAGCCGCCCTTGGGTAAACTTGGGCTCATTGGAAAACAAAGGGTTTGAATTTACTTTAAATACCATTAATATTGATCGCAAAAAATTTCAATGGCGAAGCAATGTGGTGTTTACTTTGAACAGAAATAAAGTACTCTCAATAAATACACAAACCGGAGAAGATGTTCGCTCTATTGATGATTCGAGTTGGGGAGCTACCGGCTATACCATTATCAATCGTACCGTTGTTGGTCAGCCGATTGGTCAATTCTATGGTTATCAAATTGTTGGTCGTTTCGAAAAAGCAACTGATTTTTATTACAAGGATGAAAATGGGAATGTCAAACCTGTTCCTGTCATGAGTGGATTGACCATTGACGAACAGAATGGATTGTGGATTGGTGATTATATTTATAAAGATCAGAATAAAGATGGCGTCATTGATCAGAAGGATCGAACTTTTATCGGTAATCCTGAACCTAAATTTACTTATGGAATTGGGAATACCTTTACTATTGGGAATGTTGATTTTACATTATTTCTGACTGGAGTTTACGGGAATGATGTGGTGAACTATGCCCGTCGGTATATGGGAAATCCCCGCCGCAATATTTCTAACTTATTCGGTTATGCCATTAATTATGCCAAAACAGATTTGATAGATCCCAACGGACCCAATGATTACAGAAATGTAAAAATAGTTGGTGGGGACTGGAATATGTGCCGAATCCCTTTGTCTACAGCTACATCCGATTATGACTTTGCCTTTAGCGATCGTTTTATCGAAGACGGTTCGTATCTAAGAATACAGAATATTTCTCTTGGTTATACTTTTCCCAGAAAGTTAATGGGCAAATCGGGAATCTCCAATCTGAAAATCTATGGGAATATTCAAAATGCCTATACATTCACAAAATACACAGGATTCGATCCTGAAGTAGGTATTTCTTATAGTGGCGGAAATCAGTTGAATGGAGTGGATAACGGACGATATCCTTCTCCACGAATTTATACGATAGGACTTAATGTTTCTTTCTAACTTATTTAATACGAACTGACATGAAAACAAAAAATATCATCTATTCATTGTGCATTGTTTTAACCCTTGTGTTAAATTCATGCAACGATTTTCTGGACATTCAGCCCAACAATTTGATAACGGGAAGCAGTTTGACTTCCGAAAATCTGTCTTCACTTACTGCGCCGCTTTACAACAAGGTTTGGTTCGATTTCAATGATAAGTTTTATTTCGGATTGGGAGATGGAATGTCGTATAACCTTTATGCTCCATATTCCGATTATGTATATCCTTTTGGAGACTTATCGGTTACAGGATTAACAGGGCCGCTGGTAAGCGCTTGGGCTTCATTGTATGTGGTTGTGCAGCAATCCAACAAGGTAATAAAAAGTATCAATGAAAGTTCTGCCAGTCAGGAAACAAAAAATCAATACATAGCCGAAGCACGATTTATGCGAGGTACGGCATATTGGTATCTGGCTTCCTTATGGGGAAATGTTATAATAACCGAAGATCCTTCGCCGCTGGCAACGAACCCTGTTGTAAACACGAATTCTCAAAAAGATGCTTTCGAGTTTGCTATTCGCGACATGGAATTTGCAGCTAAATATCTTCCGGAAAGTGTTGGTCAAGCTGGAAGAGTCAATAAATACAGTGCATTTGGTATGCTGTCGCGTTTTTATTTGGCCTATTCGGGTTTTGTTGCCTCTAATTACGGTGAAAATCCAAATGTGGGGACACGAGATGCAGGCTATTTAACTCTTGCCAAAAAAGCAGCTGAAAAAGTTATAAATTCCGGTTCGTTTAAATTATTGGATAGTTATCCCGAGTTGTTTAAAGTGGAAAACAATAACAATTCAGAGTCGATGTTTGCTTTCCAATGGGTTCCGGGATTAAGCAGCAGCACAGGATATGGCGTTATCAACACGCATCAGGCATATTTTGCCTATAGTTCGGAAATCACTGGAGATGATGCTGCTTGGGGCGACTGGACAAGATGTCCGTACGACATGATTAAGGAATATGAAAAGAATGACACTATTCGTCGCAAGGCAACATGGATGGGCTATGGCGATCATTATGCAGAAATTAACAAGGCCAATGGAGGCTTGACTTATAAGCGCAATGCTTCTGGCAACAGTTCAACTACACTCAATGTAAAAAAAGGTGTTACGGGATCAAGTAAGGATAATCCTGCAATTGCAAGAATGAATTCGGCTTTGGATAATTATATGCTTCGATTGGCAGAAGTTTATTTCAACTATGCAGAAGCAATACTGGGAAATGATGCAAGTACATCCGATATTACTGCCCTTAAATATTTTAACGATGTTCGTACTCGTGCCGGTATGCCTGCAAAAGCAAGCATTACGTGGGAAGATATTCGTCATGAACGTCGCGTAGAATTCTGTATGGAAGGACGTTACTGGTACGACTTGTTAAATCGGGCATATTACAAGCAACAGGAAGTGATTAATTACATCATTAGTCAAAATAGAGGTACTATTACACCTTTCCTTTTCAGTGCACCAAACAATTTAACTGTTGATGATACCAGAGATCCAAGCAGTAGGGCTGTGGGAAACGTAACTCCATCTATTTTTTTGCTTCCCTATCCAGAATCGGAACTGATTCAAAATCCCAAACTTGGCAATGATCCGATACCTTATACATTTACAGAAGAAAGAATAACAGATTTATTTGAATGAAAAAGTAATTTTAAAAAAATATTCCAATGAAAAATATAAATTTTAAAAGTCTTTTGACTGGTTTACTCATATTTTGTGGATTATGTACTTCTGCTTTTTTGTTTCATGCTTGTGAAGATAAAAATGAAGAAGCGACTTCTGCTCCCGTAAAGATAACTAAAGTTTATCTGGAAGATGCACAATCTTCCGTACCCGACAGAGAAGTTACCTTTGCCCGTCTTGGTCAAACCATTCGTCTTGAAGGTTCTGGTTTTACAGGAGTGAAAAAAGTATATATCAATGGATACGACAATTATTTTAATCCCGTATTTGTTACTGATAATTCTATGTGGATTACCATTTCTCAAGACGTGCCAACAATTGATGCGCCTCAAGAAGTTCGTAATACCATTCGAGTAGTGAAAAGCGACGATAACTTTTTTGTATTTTCCTTCGAAATCAGGTCTGCAGCTCCTACCATAACTTCCATTTCGCATACCATGCCGAAAGCTGGAGATCAAATTACAATTTATGGAACTGGTTTACAGGGTGTTACCAGTGTAACTTTCCCTGGTAATATAGTTGTTACTGATGGGATTATTTCAGACAATGAAAAAGGCGAATATTGTATTGTGACAGTTCCAGAGGGTGTTTCCAACGATGGCGGTTCACTTTTGATAATTGGTGCTAATGGGGGTGCTTACTCGCCTGCCTGTTTCAATTTCCAAAAAGGGGTATTTCAGAATTTTGATGATGTAAACAATTATTCATGGGCTTCAGGAATAGATAATGCTGGTACACCTTTAACAGATTTGATTCCGACCGGTGCTAATGGCCCCAAATCACAAGGCGGGTATCAATGTTTTAATAAAGATGGCAAATCAATCGCAGCAAATGCTGATATTCGTTATTGGACAAACAGCAGTAATTGGCCTTCTGCATTATTATCGGTTATTCCTGCAAGTACTTCCACTTCAGACTGTGGTGTACAGATGGATATATATGTTGAAGGAGTGTGGAATTCGGGAGTTATCAGGATGGTAATGGCCGATGGTTATGGAACGGACAGATATTGCATGATTTACCGTCCATGGTACGTAAACGAGAAAGTGGTTTCATTCCAAAATCCCGGATGCTGGTTTACAATTACCTTGCCATTCAGTCTTAGTGAAGATTATAAAGGAAAAACGTTTGGAGATGTTGTAACTTCGATGGTGAATGCCACCTACAAACAATCGGGTCCGTGGTTCCATAATATTGGAGTTACCGATGTTTTTGATCCGGTTGCCACGACTGTGAAAGTATATTTTGATAATCTTCGCGTAGTTCCACTAAATACGCCAACTTACAGCGATTTTCCCGATGAAGAAAATTAATCATTAAAATGAAAAAATTATGAAAGCTAAAATTTCTAAAACGAAATACATTTTATTACAGTTTATTACTCTTTTAGGTGTAATGAATAGCCTTAATTCGTGTTATGACGATAAAATGAAATGGGGCCGCGATCCTTCCTATGGCGAAGTCACTTCGGCAGAACTTCCGCTTGCTTTACAGGAAAAAATTTCAAGATACGATGTTTTGAAATCTTATACTGATATGGTTCTCGGTGTCGGAATAGATTTGACTTTGTATATGGAAAATGAGACTTATCGTAACATTGTCAATCAGAATTTTGATGAAATCACGGTAGGATATCACATGAAACATGGAGCAATGGTAAATTCCAATGGCCAGTTGAATTTCACGCGTGTGGATGCTTTGATAGAAAGATTGAAGGAAGCCAATTTGAGTGTTTTCGGTCATACATTGGTATGGCATCAAAATCAGAATGCCAGTTATCTTAACAGTTTAATAGCCCCACAAATTATTCCTTCTCCAGGTGAAAGTCAGCTTGATGTGAGTGCGTTGTTAGACGGTTCGTTTAAAGGTTGGAGTAGAAATAATGCGGCGGGCATTACCGTTGTGCAGGGTGCCGGTTTAAACAATGGACCTGCTGTTCGATTTGAAACGACCACTGCAGGGAATGAGTGGGATACTCAGTTGACAAGTCCGGAAATTCCAGCAGTGGTAGGTCATGCCTATGAAATTTCTTTCTGGATTCGGTCAGAAGCTCCCGGACAGGGAAGAATGTCGTTTGCAGGTATGGTGAATAATTACCCATGGGTAAATGGAGGAGCGCTTTTCAGTACATCAGCCTCATGGACTCAGATTACCTATAATGAGGTGTGGAGCAGTTCGGAAAATAAAAATGTTCCCTTTACGGCGGTAGCCAATGCCATAAAAATTGCTTTTGACATGGGGAAAGTTCCCGGAGTGTATTATGTCGATATCAATTCAATCAGCGTAATAGATTTGGATGCGGCTCCTGTAGAAGTTAATTATGTTAACAATGGTGGTTTTGAAACAGGTGATTTAACTGGATGGTCAGTTTTAAATAAAGGTGCTGGTATCGAAGTTACGAATGCAGACAAGTTTTCTGGTTCCTACTCGGTAAAACTTATTTCGAGTTCTACATCTTCAAATGCTTGGGATCTTCAGTTACAAAGTGATCAGCTTGCACTTGATGCCTCTAAAACCTATACATTTTCATTTTATGTAAAATCAAATGTGGCTGGCAAAGGACGTGTTTCATTTCCAGGAGGAGTAAATGGGAATCAATATCCTTGGATGAACTGGACTGGAAGTGGAGCAAGCGAGGCTTTTACAACAGCAGCGGGTACATGGACTTTGATTTCAGTAGAACTTACCAATACTTCTAATGTGAAGTTGAGTTTTGATATGGGTTATTTACCCGATGTTACTTACTATATTGATGATATTAAAATTGTTGAGAAAACTGCTGCTCAGGGAGTAAAAGCCCGATATGCCAAAGTAAAAGCTCGGCGTGCAGGTCCTATCATTGTAGATAAAACGCCTGAAGAAAAGGCACAAATAATAGGAGAAGCAATGGAAAGATGGATTTCACAAATGGTTACTCATTATAAAAATGACGTACATGCTTGGGATGTGGTAAATGAACCGATGAATGATGCCGGTCAACTTCGCAGTGGAAAGAATGTAACCGAACCGGCATCAGATGAATTTTACTGGCAGGACTATTTGGGCAAGGACTATGCCGTAACCGCATTTAAATTAGCTCGCCAATACGGCAATCCTACCGATAAATTATTTATAAACGATTATGGTTTGGAAAATTCTTTGGCCAAATGTGATGGACTGATCGATTATGTTTCTTACATAGAAAGTCAGGGAGCACAAGTTGACGGAATAGGGACGCAAATGCATTTAAGTCTTTCTGCCGATACGGCAAAAATTGCTCAAATGTTTCAAAAGTTGGCTGCCACAGGCAAATTAATTAAAATTTCAGAATTTGATATTCAAGTAGGAACGGCTTCTCCAACCAGCGATCAATTTGCAAAACAAGCAGCATTATATCAATATGTTGTAGATATGTACAGAAAATATATACCGGCTGCTCAACGGTATGGCATTACTATATGGGGAGTTTCCGATAATGCAGACGAACATGCCAACTGGTTGCCTAATGATGCTCCATGTCTGTGGGATAAAGATTATAAAAGAAAACATGCCTACAAAGGATTTGCCGATGGCTTGGCAGGTAGAGATGTGAGTGCCGATTTTACGGGAGAACTGCAGTATTAGAATAACCTAAAAATATCGGGATTAATGCCTTTTGATTGTGATGTTTCACCATCATGTTATAGTGTTTTTTCTCATTGTGAAATGAAGGGTAGCGAAACGAAACAATGAGAAAAAACATCCAAATAAAAACTTGATTTTTCTGAAAAAATTAAAACAAAGTATAATGAAAAAAATTTTATTAAATTTGATACTATTAATTATTTTCTCTACAAATGCATTCTCATCATCTTTTACTATTGAAGCTGAATCAATGACATTAAGTGGTAAATATGCTGGAAAAATTTCATCTCCTTTTTCTGGAATTGCCCTTTATGCTAATGGGGATCAGGGAAGTATAATTAACAATTTTCAGGATGGGAATGGCCATTATACTGTGAGCATTAGCGGAGCTTCAAATAATTCAAATTCGGCTGGAGTTTCTTTGTATATCAATGGAACAAAAATTAAAGCTTTTTCTTTTACAGGAACTACGGTGTCTATCCAAAGTGCAGATGTTAAGATTACGGGTTTAAGTTCCAGTTCAAATACCATTACTCTTTTGCTTGAGACTGATAATGGTTCCAGCGATACTTATATTGATAAAATAACTTTTACTTTTCAAACAGCAATTGTAGATAAGGATTCTCCTGTTCTCCCGGCACAAGGGGCATATTACACAGGTCAGTATCGAAATATGCTGAAAGAATATGGCTATCCGGATTCATTGATCAATAAAAAATTGGATTATTTATGGAATAGGTATTTTTATGGAGATCCGAGTACCGAAGCGGTTTATTATCCTGTAGGAGAAGATGAAGCCTATATTTTGGATACAGGAAATGATGATATTCGTACCGAAGGAATGTCATATGGAATGATGATTTGCGTGCAAATGAATAAACAGGCTGAATTTAACCGGCTCTGGAAATTTGTCAAAACACGCTTGCAATTTACTTCTGGAGTGAAAAAAGGCTATTTTGCATGGCAAATAAGCAAAGATTTTGCAACGGTGAGCACTCAAACCGCACCGGACGGAGATGAATATTTTGCCATGGCTTTGATGTTTGCATCAGGAAGATGGGGCGACGGAGAGGGAATTTACAATTATTGGAATGAAGCAAATTATATTCTAAGAAACAGTATGAGTAAAGGATTTTATATAAATTCGTCCACTACTAACCTGTTTGACGAACGTCAAAAACAAGTTGTTTTTGTACCGTATGCCTCTTCGGCAAAACATACAGATCCATCCTATCATGTGCCTGCATTTTACCAGTTATGGAGTATGTGGGCAGATTCTTTGCGTTGGTTTTGGTCAGGATTGGCAAATAAAAGCAGAGAAATGTTTCCAAAGTTTGCAAATGCTAAAACAGGATTGATGCCCGATTATGCAAACTTTGATGGGACGGCCACAGGTGGTGATCACGCTAATTTTCTTTTCGATGCTTGGCGATGTGCAATGAATATGGGAGTTGATTATGCTTGGTTTAAAGCAAGTGAAGACGAAGTTATGTTAGTGAATCGTTTGCATAATTTTTTTGCCTCAAAAGGAGTAAATTCTTATTTAAATCAATATACTTTAAGCGGAACAGAACTAAGTGGGGGAGATCATTCTCCAGGTTTGGTAGCTTGTAATGCAACAGGAGCCTTGGCAAGTAATCAAGCAATAGCATGGGATTTTATTGAAGACTTTTTTACTGCTTCTCTAACAAGCGGTAAGTATCGTTATTATGACGGATTGCTTTATTTCCTGAATTATTTACATCTTTCGGGCAATTTTAAAATCTACAAACCGGCAAAAGTATTAGAAACTCCACTCGATGAACGTTATACTTATACTGATGGATATTTGGTTATGGACGATTTTGAATCGAGATCAATAGGAGAAGAATATTTCATGTATATGACGGAAAGCTCTACAGCTAAGGCTTTGGTAGCAGCTAATCCTACAAACTCAACAGAAAAATCACTTCAAATTCTCCCGGGTAATTACGATGAATTTTTTGCAATGCAATATAAATTGCCAAATGAAAAGACTTTAAAAGATTACACAAATTTTGAATTTGACGTGTATTATAGTCCAAGTGGTGATAATAAAAATCAATATCTGAAAGTAAATTTTGACACCATACCGGGTACCCCATTTTTTCAAATAAACACAGGCGATAACACGAATTTAGGCAAATGGATACATATATCAGTCCCATTATCAGGTGTAGTAAGCGGAAATGTTTTCAAATTGTATATTGGGATTAGAACTCGAAGTGCCAATTTCTACATAGATAATTTAAAGCTGAAAACAAGTTATAATGTTACTGCTGTACCTGATCAAACTGTAGCAAACGATGATGTCTTTTACTGTATAAACAACATGCTTTATTTAAAAAATAATATAATAGGAAATATTAATGTTTATGATATAAATGGACGCTTGCTTATCTCAAAAAAGAATATATCGAACCTTAATTTATCGTTGCTCAAGACTAATGTATATATACTTGAAATACAAACTATGAATGGGAAAGTAGCAACTAAATTAATAAAAAACAATTAAAAAATGACTTTTTAACATTGAATGTAACGAGTTACAAAATAGATGTAACTATATATAAACGAGCCTCTAACTTTGTTAAGATTATATTATAGACACCGAAAAATATATTCTTTATTAATAATAAATTTAATAGTTATTATCATGAAAAAATCTTTAATTTTATCTCTCTCTCTACTAATGAGTATGGGTATTTTTGCTGGGAATATTTCATTTGACCAATATGGAAATGTATTATTGTCGGATTATGAAAATTATGCTGACAATCAAGTTGTAAAAGTTACACTTATTGTAAATAACTCAAGTAATCCTGATGTGGGAACCGGTTGGGGAATCGGGACAATTAAGCCGATAAATAACAATGATGCGGATGCTGCTTATAATTTTACTTGTCAGGCAGCTTCTGCAACTGGAGAAGAAAATGTTTATGAATTTACTATTGCTCAATTTAAAGACTTTGCAAAATTAAATGGCGAATATTATGTAGATTCATATGGGCAAAAAGGTATTACTATCAATGTATATAATGGTGCTTCTATTAGTTCCATTGTTGTTCAAAGTGCAGCAGTTGCAGGGGCAACATTTAACTTTGAATCAGATGAGATAGGTACTACTTATCCTACTTATGGCTATTATAGCACAGATGCAACAGCCACTGTACAAGCCAATCCAACTGTTTCAGGTGAAAAATCATTACGTATGGTGGCAACAAATTACCGTACCTATGTAAAACTTAGTGTGGCCTTACCAACAGGGAAAACCCTTAACGATATGGGAAAAATTACTTTTAAAATATATTTCAATCCCGTTTCAGGTGAAACTTCCACTTATCCACAAAATAGATATAAAGCTGTAGATTGTCTGGTTGGCTCAACAGGAAACAATTTTGATGTAGCATCTCCTACTTTAAGTGTTAATAATTTGATTGGGGATGAGACAAACAGTACATGGCTCTTTAAAGTTATTCCGTTAAGCGGTCTTACAAGCAGCTTATTAACATTAAATACATTTGATTTTGGTATTGGAATTAATTACAATAAATGTGATTATTATTTGGATGATATTGTATTTGTTGAAAAAATCACATCCGATGTTAATACGTTAAATGAAAATAATCTGAACGTTTATGTCCATGATAATACTTTGTATATCAGTGATCAAGTAAAATTGGTTGAGATTTATGATTTAAATGGTAAAGTTATTCTGAAAACAAATGATGTCTCTTCTGTCAGTATAACCTCACTTCCACAAGGATTATTCATCACTAAAATTGAAGTAAACGATCAAATAGTTGTCAAAAAATTTATAAAATTAAAGTAGCAATTTCTTTTTATTATGACATTTCCTAATCTAAATTTAAAAAAGAGTAACCACTTATGCAATCAATTTTTGACCTATACGCCCAATTTTTAAACTTTTATAATAACCAAATTCAAATTAACAATTATGAAAAAAACATTATTATTAGCATTCATTTTATATGCTAGTTTTTGGAGTTATGGCGCTACTAAACAAGTAAATACAAGCGCAAATGGCACAATAATCAATGGACATTATGTTGTAGAAGATTTTGATGGCAGTCCCTCCCCAACATTGACAGTAAATAAATCGACATACTTAACAGCAACAGTTGCGGCTCATCCTGCAAACTCAACACAAGCAGCAAAAGCTGTTTCATCTGGAAATGGTGGCGATGTATTTTTTAAATTTGATGTTAAACTTCCTTCAGGTAAAACCCTTTCTGATTGCGATTCTTTATTTTGTGATTTGTATGTTTCAAGTGCAAGTTATAAAAGATTTGATATATACATAAATGATACAAAGGTTCATAGTATTTTAAATCATATCGATGGAACCAACTCAAATAAAGGTACACAAAAAATTAAAATTTCTGCCTTTAATCAATCAGGAGCATCAACTGTAGTGGCTAATGCTGGAAATTCATTTACGTTAGGATTTGGAAATGATCAAGGAAGTGCCACATATTATGTTGATAATGTTTGTCTCCATGGTGATTTGGAAGTTACTCCGCAAATTTTATATACCGCAACACTTATGCCCGGTACGGGAACTTGTTCTGTAAGCAGCATAACAGAAACCTCAAATGGTTCAGGAGTAAATTTACCTACAGCTTCACCTTCGGCTAAATGTGCATCAGCAGGATATACATTTGCCGGTTGGGCGGGGAGTTCAATTACAGAAACAAATTCAGCACCCGATATGCTATCAGCTGGTGCATGGGCAATTCCTCAAGACACTACTCTTTATGCTGTTTATACTGACGGAACGGTTTACAACTCCAATCCAAATTGTAGTAATAGTTTAAATGGTACGGTAACGGAAGGCTGGTTGATGTTAGATGATTTTGAAGCTGGCAATATTGATGATACTTATGCCGTGTATAAAGCAGAAAATTCAACTTCATCAACAACAGCAATAGTGAAAGTAGATCCTGTAGTTACCAGCAATCAGGTGGTCCTTTTTTCCAATCAAAATTATGGACATTATCTACAGTTAAACGTAACTCTTCCCAGTGGGAAAAAATTAAGCGATTATGAAAAAATATCATTTGATGTGTATTGTCCAACAGGAATGGGAACTTATCAAACTTTGAGAATGGGTATTAATCAAACGTTGGCAGATTTGTCAAATAATGGTAGTAATTCACTGACTTCTTGGACAACTTTGGAAAGAGATATACCTACAAGTTTCTCTACTTTTTCGGCTTTATCAACATTTTCGATGGAGCTTGGATTTCGTACTGCTGCTAAAGATTATTATATAGATAACATAAAATTAAAAGAAGTAATAGGACTACCTACTGAAATAAATGAGACGACATTTAATCAAATTAAATCTCCATTTTTTTATTCACGTAATATTATAACTACTGTAAATGAGAATATTGCAGATTTTGATATATATGATATTGAAGGGCGTTTATTAAAAGTTGCGTATCAAGTTTCAACCATAGATATTTCTGATCTTAATGTTGGTATTTATCTAATTAAGATGAATATGTCAGGGAAATTGTTTATTGAGAAAATTGTAAAGAATAGGTAATTTAAATAAAAATTTAAATTAGATTTTGCAAAAATTCTAAAAGTAAGTTAGTTGACACAATTTATGCATTAAAAAAATATAATTAATCATCGTTGCAGCTTATAAGACGAGTATTTAATTGATCATTGATAAAGAATAATTTAATCTTAAAAACGTCTTGGCAGGAAAAGATGTGAGTGCCGATTTCACGGGAGAGCTACAGTATTAGAATATTGATAAAGTTTTTTGATGTAATTTGAAAAACAGATTGGAGCCAAGGAGTAATTTGAAAAATCAGGCATCAAAATCCATGATATTAAAATGATTGAATTAACTGATTGGAAAATCAATTTGATTTTCCAATCAGTTTTTAAAATGCAAAATTCTATTCGTCTGATTTGTAATAACAAATGCAATTTTATTGATTAATTTTTCAATATGTTTGAAGAGAAGCATCATATTTTAATTTTTATTTTATTGATCCTGTCCAATAGTGTTTTTCCTCAACACGATAAAATACCTTCAATAAAAAAGACGAATGGCGTTTTTCAGTTTATTGTAAAAGAGAAACCTTACCTTATGTTAGGTGGTGAATTGAGCAATTCTGCAACGAGCGATGTGGAAATGATGAAAGGTATTTGGGGCAAATTAAAGGATATGAATCTGAATACGGTTTTAGCTCCCGTTTATTGGGAATTGATCGAACCAGAGGAGGACAAGTTCGACTTTACATTGGTCGACACCATGATCAATCAAGCTCGGGAAAAAGATCTGCACCTTGTTCTTCTTTGGTTTGGCTCGTGGAAAAACAGCATGTCCTGTTATGTACCGGAATGGATCAAGGAAGATTATAAACGGTTTCCCCACACGTTGGATGCCGACGGAAAACCGGCAGAAATTGTTAGTCCCTTCTGTAAAGAGGCTTTAACTGCGGATATCAAAGCATTTAGCGAATTGATGAAACATATAAAATCTGTCGATGAAATAGAACAAACAGTCATTATGATGCAAGTGGAAAATGAAATTGGACAACTTCCGGATGCACGCGATTATTCCACTTTGGCTAATAGGGCATTTCAAGCAGATGTTCCTAAAGAATTAATGGATTATTTATCCAAAAACAGAAAAAATTTACTCCCTTCGATTGAAAATTTGTGGGCTTCAAACGGATATAAACAAAAAGGGAATTGGGAATCCGTTTTCGGAAAAAGTTTAGCGACAGATGAATTATTTATGGCTTGGAATTTCGCCGTGTATGCCGATAAAGTAGCTGCAGCTGGAAAATCAATTTATCCGTTGCCCATGTATGTAAATTGTGCATTGAACAGACCAAATTACCGTCCCGGACAATATCCAAGTGGAGGGCCGCTGCCTCATTTAATGAATATCTGGCAGGCTGCAGCGCCTCATATCGATATGTTATCGCCGGATATTTATCATGGCGATTTCCGAGATTGGCTTGCAATGTATGATAAATTAAACAATCCGATTTTTGTTCCTGAAATTCGAATGGAACCGGACAATTCAGCTCAAGTTTTTTATGTAATTGGAAAACACAAGTCGCTCGGATTCTGTCCATTCTCTATAGAATCGGCAAACGATTCGGAAGCAATGGCTATCGGCAAAAGTTATAAGGTATTGAATGATTTGAGTGATTTGCTTCTTGCAAACAGAAGTCAATCGGACGGAGTATATTTGGATAAAAAGCATGCCTCCGATACGTTAAAGATGGGAAATTATCAAATCGTTGTTTCTCACGTTTATACGCTCCCGTGGAATGATGGAGCGAAAGCCGAAAAATGGACGCCCGCTGGTTGCGTGATCATACAAACATCACCGAATGAATTTTGGATTGGCGGAACAAGCGTAACCTGTACTTTCAAAAATATACAAGATTCCTCTTTTACAACCGGAATTTTATCGGCAGACGTTGCCACCAAACAGGGAAACAATTGGAAATATGTGCGTATCAATGGCGATCAAACTCATCAGGGACGTCATATCCGAATTGGTTCTGATGAATGGCAAATTCAGCGAATAAGATTATACAATTATAAATAAATGAAATTCAGATATTTGTTTTTGATAGCGGTTTTTTGTGGTTTTTTGAGTGCAAACGCTCAAAATGCTCCCGATTTCGTATCTACCAACCCGAATGAAAATTCCTTTGAATTGATAACGGAGAACGAACCGAATTTTACGATACTGAGCGATTCTGCCGATTTCGCGGCAACGCAGCTTGCCTTGACGAATTTGCAAAACGATTTTTTGGCAGTTACGGGTAAAAAGCCGGCACAAGCATACGATACAAGAACAAAATCTATTAAAATCATTGTGGGGACACTCGGCAAGAGTAAATTCATCAACCAACTTGCCGACAAAGGAATTATCAATAAAACCGATTTGTCGAATAAACGCGAAAAATTCATTATCCAAACCGCAAAACAACCTTTTGAAGGGATTGACGAAGCTTTGGTGATTGCCGGCAGCGACAAACGTGGAACGGTTTATGGAATTTACGAGCTTTCTCGACAAATCGGCGTTTCTCCTTGGTATTACTGGGCAGATGTCCCAGTTCGGGAATCGGAAAATATTTTTATCAAACGTGGAGTTTATACCGCCGGTGAACCGGCGGTAGCGTATCGCGGTATTTTTCTCAATGACGAAGAACCTGCTTTGGGTGGTTGGACAAGAGCAACGTTCGGCGGTTTTAATCACAATTTTTACGAAAAGGTTTTTGAACTTATCCTTCGATTGAAAGGAAATTTTCTCTGGCCGGCCATGTGGGGAAAAGCTTTTTATGATGATGATCCTCAAAATGGAGTACTTGCCGATAAAATGGGGATAGTGATTGGAACTTCGCACCACGAACCGATGGCTCGTGCTCAGGCTGAATGGAGTCGGTACGGAAAAGGTGAATGGAACTATGAAACCAATGCCGATGAATTGAAGAAATTTTGGACAGACGGTTTTAAGCGAGCTTACGGCAAAGAATGCCTGATTACGGTCGGTATGCGTGGTGATGGTGATATGCCGATGAGCGAAAAAAGTAATATAAAATTGCTCGAAAAAATCATTTCCGATCAACGCAATATTATTTCCAAAATATCGGGTAAAGATGCTGCTGAAACTCCACAAGTTTGGGCATTGTATAAAGAAGTACAGGACTATTACGACAAAGGAATGCGTGTTCCTGATGATGTAACCTTGCTGCTTTGCGACGACAATTGGGGAAATGTCAGGAAATTGCCTTCTGTGAATGCTCCAAAACGAAAAGGCGGTTATGGCATGTATTATCATTTCGATTATGTCGGTGGGCCGAGGAATTACAAATGGATCAATGTCAGTCAAATACAGCGCATTTGGGAACAGATGAATCTCACTTACAGCCATGGAGTGGATAAAATATGGATCGTAAACGTGGGCGATTTGAAACCGATGGAATATCCGATTTCGTTTTTCCTTGGTATGGCTTGGAATCCCAATCAGTTTACCGCCGATAATTTGTTGAATCATACCGAAAAATGGTGTGCTCAACAGTTTGGAGAAAAATATGCCAAGGAATCGGCTCGATTGATTGATACTTACACAAAATACAATCACCGTATAACTCCGGAATTGTTGAACGATACAGTTTACAGTCTGGAAAATTACAATGAGTTCCAACAGGTAACTTCGGAATATGAAAAATTGGCTTTGGATGCATTCAGACTTTACCAACAAATTCCTGACGAAACAAAAGATGCGTTTGACGAACTGGTTTTGTTTCCCATCAACGCTTTCAGTAATATCTATGAAATGTATTTTGCCGTTGCCAAAAACAAACAATTGGCTAAACAAAACAATCCCGAAGCAAATATCTGGGCTAATGAAGCAAGAAAATGTTTCGAACGTGATTCTTTGCTTACGCTACACTATAACAACGAAATTGCCGGTGGAAAGTGGGTTCACATGATGGATCAAATTCGAATCGGATATACCTCTTGGCAAGAACCAAAGCAGCGAATAATGCCTGAAGTAAAACAGGTAATAACTTCAGCCTCTGAAAAAGACAAAAAGTTTATAGAAAAGGACGGTTATATTTCCATTGAAGCCGAACATTTCAATCGAGCAAAAGGAAATAACAGAATTGAATGGAAAGTGATTCCGAATTTGGGGAAAACATTATCGGGTGTAACTACTTTTCCACAAAACGAATATCCAAAACCGCAAGACAGCATTTATCTGGAATATGATGTCATTACTCAATCGACCGGTAATTTCCCGATACACGTTTTGGTTTCGCCAACACTTAATTTTAATAACAACAAAGGATTGAGATATGGAATTTCGGTTGACAATCAGGAAGAAAAGATTGTAAACATAAACGGGAAATACGATACAAGATTGCTGGAAAAATGGCAGGCACAACGTATCAATGAAACCATTACGACGCACTTGTTCCAATCGGCCGGGAAACATACGATCCGATTTAGAGTATTGGACCCGGGAATCGTGTTACAAAAAATAATCATAGATACGGGGAATTTGAAGAAAAGTTATCTCGGTGCTCCTGAAAGTAACCGAATTGCAAATTAAACGATTTAGAGGAATTAAATTTTTCAAATAAAAACAAATGAGCAGAAAAATTATATCCATTTTTTCATTTATCGTGTTTTCAGCTTTTGTGATTCAGGCAGAAAACGGACATTTGCTGTGGTTGCGTGTAAAAGCTGCAAATCCTGTTAATGTGGTTTGCTCGAAAAAATCGAAAACACTCAGTATTGCAGTGCAGGAATTGCAGCAAGGTTGGCAAGGAAATACGAATGAAGAAATGAAACTTATCGTAAAACCCGATAAGGCAATTAAGGGCGATGGCTTTAGAATCGGCAAAAATAGCATTCAAGCCAATACGGACATTGGGATTCTTTACGGCGTTTACGAATTGCTTCGTCGCCAACAAACCGGTCAGCAGATTCGCGAAGAAGTTTGCACCCCCTCTTACGAACGACGAATACTCAATCATTGGGACAATCTTGACGGAACGATTGAACGTGGTTATGCCGGTCGTTCAATTTTTTGGCGAAAAGGAAAAGATTCCTTAAACGTTATGGATGCAGACAGGCAATTGTGGCAGGAGTATGCTCGTGCCAATGCGTCGATAGGAATAAACGGTACGGTACTCAACAACGTAAATGCTTCGCCTTTGATATTAACGGGCGACTATCTTGAAAGAACAAAAGCCATAGCGGATGTACTGCGTCCGTATGGCATAAAAACCTATTTGTCGATCAACTTTGCTTCTCCTCAAGTGATAGGCGGTTTAAAAACTGCCGATCCGTTGAATACCGAAGTAATTCTTTGGTGGAAATCAAAAATAAAAGAAATTTACGACCTGATTCCCGATTTTGGCGGATTTTTGGTAAAAGCCAACAGCGAAGGACAACCCGGTCCGCAGGATTTTGGTCGTACCCATGCCGATGGAGCGAACATGCTTGCCGATGCGCTTGCTCCCTTCGGCGGAATAGTCATGTGGCGCGCTTTCGTTTATAATCCTTCGGATGAGGACAGGGCGAAACAGGCTTATTCCGAATTTATGCCGCTGGATGGTCAGTTTCGCGATAATGTGATCATTCAGGTAAAAAACGGACCGATTGATTTTCAACCGCGAGAACCTTTCAGTCCACTTTTCGGAGCGATGAAAAAAACTTCTGTGATGCCCGAGCTTCAAATTACGCAGGAATATCTTGGACATTCCACTCATTTGGTTTTCCTATCAACGATGTGGGAAGAATTTCTAAAAAGTGATACTTATCAGGAAGGCAAAGGAAGTACAGTAGCCCGCTGTACCGACGGAAGTCTTTTTCCTCAAAAATATACCGCTATTGCAGGAGTTTCCAATATCGGATCAAACGTTAATTGGTGTGGTCATCCTTTTGCGCAGGCCAACTGGTATGCTTTCGGTCGGCTGGCGTGGAACAATTCACTTTTGAGCGAACAAATTGCCGACGAGTGGATTAAATTGACTTTTGCAGATAATTCCGATAAAATTGATGCTCAAAATTCCATTTATTCAGCCGATTGGCAGGTCAATTTTTTGCAGCCTGTCAAACAATTGATGTTGAATAGTCGGGAAGCTGCTGTCAACTACATGATGCCGTTGGGGTTGCACCACATTTTTGCTGCAGATCACCATTATGGACCCGGGCCATGGTGGGCACCCGTAGGTGTCAGAAAAGATTGGACGCCACCTTATTACCATAAAGCCGATTCGATTGGAATTGGGTTTGATCGAACTGCAACTGGCAGCAATGCGGTGAGTCAGTATCATGAACCATTGCAATCCATATTTTCCAATCTACAAACCTGTCCCGATATTTATTTGCTGTGGTTTCATCACGTACCTTGGAATTATGTTATGAAAAACGGACAAACACTTTGGGGCGAATTATGCTATCGTTATGATAAAGGTGTCCGGCAGATTAGAGAATTTCAGAAAACGTGGGATCAAGTGCAGCGGTATGTGGACGCTGAAAGATTTTCAGAAGTTCAAATTAAACTTCGCGAGCAAAGCATGAATGCACAAGTGTGGAAAGATGCCTGTTTGCTCTATTTCCAACAATTCAGCAAAATACCTTTTCCAAACGATATGGAACGTCCGGTGAACAATTTGGAGGACATTATAAAAAAAGATGAGCAAAGCCGAAAATAAATAATATGAACATGAATAAAAAAGTTTTTAGAGCTAAGAAATTTTGGTTGAGCATTTTAATTTTAATGATTACTCTGCCGATTTTCGCTCAACTGCGTTTGCCGAAACTCGTAAGTGACGGAATGATTTTGCAGCGTGATACAAAACTCAACATTTGGGGCTGGGCAAAAAGTAATGAAGCGATTGCGATTGATTTTAAAGGAAAAACCTATCACACAGTTGCCAATGCAGACGGGGAATGGAAAATCGTGTTGCCGAAGCAAAAAGCCGGCGGTCCTTTTGAAATGCAGGTGAAAAGCGGAAAGGAAAAAATTACACTTCACGATATTTTAATTGGTGATGTGTGGTTTGCTTCAGGTCAATCGAACATGGAATTGCCGATGCGGCGCGTAGCTCCGATTTATGAAAATGAAATCAAAACTTCCGAATGTGCTTTCATACGGCAATTTTTCGTCCCGCAACGATACAATTTCAAGCAGCCGGAAAAAGATTTGCCGGGTGGGAAATGGGTAGCAGCCAATCCGCAAACGGTTCTCGATTTCTCGGCAGTAGCCTATTTTTTTGCACGCAATCTTTACGAAAAATACAAAGTTCCGGTCGGCATTATCAATTCGAGTTTGGGTGGATCGCCCATTCAGTCGTGGATGAGCGAAGATGCTTTAAAGGAATTTCCTGCCTATTATCAAGAAGCCCAGCGATTCAAAAACGACAATCTTATACGTGAAATCGAGAGAAAGGACAACGAGCGAATTGCGGAATGGTATCGAAATTTGAGGTTGAACGACGAAGGATTTCAAAAAGATACACCGTGGTTTTTGCCGAATATCGACACTTCCGATTGGTTGACAATGAATATACCTGGTTATTGGTCGAATAAATATCCCGAAATTCAAAATGGTTCGGTTTGGTTTCGCAAAAAAGTGGAAATTCCTTCTCATTTAGCCGGTAAACCGGCAAAATTGATTTTGGGAAGAATCGTTGATGCCGATTCGGTTTATCTGAACGGGAAACTGGTTGGCACAACAAGTTATCAATATCCGCCGCGGCGATATGAAGTTCCGGCAAATTTGCTGAAAGAAGGTGAAAACGAAATCGTGGTGCGGGTTATCAGCAATATCGGAAAAGGCGGATTTGTCCCCGACAAACTGTATGCACTAATTATTGACAAAGATACGATTAATTTGAGTGGCGAATGGAAAATGAAGCAGGGAGCTAAAATGCAGCCACTTGCCGGACAAACTTTCGTACGTTGGGAACCGGTAGGTTTGCACAATGCAATGGTTTCTCCCGTTACGCCTTATCGAATCAAAGGTTTTCTGTGGTATCAAGGAGAAGCGAATGCCGACAAACCTTACGAATATCGCCTTTTGCTTCCGAAATTGATTGAAAGTTGGAGAAGTGAATGGAATCAGGGTGAGCTTCCTTTCCTGTTTGTGCAATTGCCCAATTTTGGAAAATCGAGAACAGAACCGGGCGAAAGCAACTGGGCAATCCTGCGTGAATCGCAGTTGATGACGTTGAAAAAAGTTCCGAAAACGGGAATGGCTGTCGCTATCGATTTAGGCGAGTGGAACGACATTCATCCGTTGAGGAAAAAAGACGTAGGCGACAGGTTAGCACTTCAAGCTCAAAAAATTGCTTACGGCGAAAAGAATTTGATCAGTTCCGGGCCTATTTACGAATCGATGGAAGTGAAAGGCAATGCAGTTTGGATCAAATTCTCAGAAATCGGAAGTGGATTGATTGCCAAAGGAAATTTACCGCTCAGTGAATTTGCCATTGCCGGAGACGATAAAAAATTTGTTTGGGCAAATGCAGAAATTGTTGGAGACAAAGTGAAAGTTTGGAGTGATCAAATCAAAAAACCTGTAGCAGTGAGATATGCTTGGGCAGACAATCCCGAAAATGCTAATCTTTACAACAAGGAAAATTTACCTGCTTCACCTTTCAGAACAGATAACTGGTAATTGAAATTAATAAAATAAAAATTTAGGATATGAAATCAACTTCACAAAAAGTTTCTCTTGGAGAAAAAATAGGTTACAGTTTAGGCGATGGCGCTGCCAATTTGGTCTTTCAAATGACCATGATGTTTCAGTTGTTTTTCTATACCGATACATTCGGTTTGAAAGCAACAACTGCAGGATTAATTTTATTGATTGCCAGCATAGTGGATGCTTTTATCGATCCGGTAGTCGGCATTTTGTCGGATCGAACCAACACCCGTTGGGGAAAATATCGTCCTTGGATTATTTGGACAGCAGTCCCTTTTGCTCTGTTTTTTGTATTGGTTTATTTTACTCCCAATATCTCTCAAGGAGGAAAAGTTTGGTATGCCGGCATTACCTATCTGTTGTTAATGACGCTCTATTCATTTAATAATACACCTTATTCTTCATTGAGCGGTGTAATGACAGGCGATATCAAGGAACGCACCAGCATTTCGACTTACCGATTTATCATGGCAACAATTGCAACTTTTGTTGTACAGGGATTGACGTTGCCATTGGTAGGAAAATTTGGACAGGGGAATTCACAAAAAGGCTGGCTGACAACCATTTCTATTTATGCTGTTGTGATGGTGATTTTTCTGGTGATTGCTTTTTTAGCTTCCAAAGAACGTATTGCGCCTCCTGTTAATCAAAAAACTTCCGTCAAACAGGATTTTAAGGATATTTTCAGCAACAAACCCTGGAAAGCCATGTTTGCATTGACACTCTTTTTATTTATTACGTTGGCGATGTGGGGAAGCAGCATGTCGTATTATTTCAATTATGTGGTTGATAAAAATTCTCTTTTCTCATTTCTTCGAAATGTCGGTTTAATCAATGAATCGGGGCAGGATTATGGCGTTTGGCATCAATTTTTAAATGCTTTTGGTTTGATCGCCAACGACCCGGAGCACGTTTTTGCCGTTGGTTTCAGTTTGTTCAACATGATCGGACAATTGGTTACGTTGTTGGGAGTTATTTTGCTGTCTCAATTCCTTTCGAATATTTTCGGCAAACGAAATGTATTTCTGGTATGCTTGACGTTGACGGCTGTCTTTACGTCGCTTTTCTTTTTTGTCTCGCCTAAAAATATTGAAACTATTTTCCTGATTAATATTTTAAAAAGTCTTGCCTATGCTCCAACCATTCCGTTGCTGTGGGCAATGATAGCGGATGTTGCTGATTATTCCGAATGGGTCAATTATCGGCGAGCTACTGGATTGGTCTTCGCCGGAATTGTTTTTGCTTTGAAAGCCGGATTAGGTATTGGTGGCGCTATTTGCGGCTCTATCATTGATGCATTCGGGTTTGTTCCCAATCAAGTTCAATCGGCTTCGGCTGTTCTGGGTATAAAATTATCTGCAGGACTTATTCCAGCCATTACTTTTATCATAGGAGTAGTAGGATTATTTTTCTATCCGATTTCCAAAAAATTAAATGAACGGATTCAAATGGAATTGGAAGAAAGACGAAAAAATAATTAATAAACGCACAAAATCTCTTTTTTATGAAATGGAAATCGTATTTTTTTGTAATTTCTCTTTTGATAATAGTTTTGTTTGCAAATTGCAAAGCGGGAGAAAGAAAATCGGAAGTTTCGCTCAAAGATGCTTTAAAAGGGAAATTTTTAATTGGAGTCGCCATGAATGCCGATCAAATTACCGGAAAAGATACGGCCGGAGTGAGATTAATCAAGCAACATTTCAATTCGATTACTCCTGAGAATTGCATGAAAAGTGAAGTTTTGCAACCACAAGAAGGTAAATTTGATTTTACGTTAGCGGATCAATATGTTGATTTTGGCCAAAAAAACAAAATGTTTATTGTTGGCCATACGCTTATCTGGCATTCACAAGCGCCAAAATGGTTTTTTGTGGATAAGGACGGAAAGGATGTTTCGCGTGAAGTGCTGATCGAACGAATGAAAAAACATATTTATACGGTCGTTGGACGTTACAAAGGTCGCGTAAATGGTTGGGATGTAGTGAATGAAGCCATAGAAGATGATGGATCGTTCCGCAAAAGCAAATTTTATCAAATTATTGGTGAAGATTACATTCGTCTGGCATTTCAGTTTGCCCACGAAGCCGATCCGAAAGCCGAACTTTATTACAACGATTATTCGATGTCCAAAAAGGAAAAGCGGGATGCAGTCGTTACAATGGTGAAAAACCTCCAATCGCAGGGAGTAAAAATTGACGGAATCGGCATGCAGGGACACATGACGATGGATTTCCCTACGCTTGATGAAGAAGAGAAAAGTATTATCGCATTTTCCGAAACAGGTGTAAAAGTGATGATTACCGAATTGGATTTAACAGTGCTGCCTTCACCCGGCAGTAAAGTTTCTGCGGATGTTGCCTTAAGTTATGAATATCGGAAACAATTGAATCCTTATCCCGATGGTTTGCCGGATTCCGTTGCTCAAGCGGCTCACGACCGTTATGCTGCCCTTTTCAAACTATTTTTGAAACACGCCGACAAAATTGAAAGAGTAACCATGTGGGGACTTACCGACGGTCAAAGCTGGAGAAACAACTGGCCTATTCCAGGTCGGACGGATTATCCGTTGTTATTTGATCGTAATTATCAACCAAAACCGATTGTAGAAACCATTATCAAAGAAGCGAAAGCCATTAAATAATTTTAAAATAATTGTAAAAAGAATGTATTTAAAAATCAAAGACATAACAAAAACGAGATTATTCATAGTTTTTCTGGCATTAGCATTATTTGAATCGCAACCGTCGAAATCTCAAACAATTACGACTAATCAACAAGGAATCAACAACGGTTATTTCTATTCCTTTTGGAATGCCGGAGGAGGAACCGTTGTAATGACTTTGGGTAGTGGTGGCAATTACAGTGTAACATGGAATAATTGCAACAATTTCACTTGTGGAAAAGGCTGGAAAACTGGTTCAAACAGAACTGTAAACTTTTACGGCACTTTCGATGGAGGAAGCAATGGTTATTTGGCACTTTACGGATGGACTAAAAATGAACTCATAGAATATTATGTGGTTGAAAATTATGGAGCCTGGACGCCTCCCGGCGGTTCGCCGTTGGGTTCGTTTACTTCGGATGGCGGAACATACAATATTTACAAAACGCAACGTGTTAATCAGCCTTCCATTGTTGGAACGGCTACTTTTTATCAGTATTGGAGTGTTCGGACAACGAAGCGAACAAGTGGAACCATTACTTTCAGCAATCATATCAAAGCATGGGAAAGTTATGGCATGAAATTGGGCACAACTTGGGATTATCAAATTATGGAAACCGAAGGATATCAAAGCAGTGGAAGTTCAAATATTACCGTTAGTGAAGGAAATTCAACTTCTCAAGTACGTACGAACAAGGCAATCAACCTCCAAATCTGTCCCAATCCGGTAAAGGAAAATCTTTTAATTTCATTGCCTCAGGAAGATTCACAAAGTGAAATAAATTTATTTTCAATGGATGGAACTCAATTATTGGCTTTGAAAACAGCAAATTCTGATTTGCAAATTGATATGAAAAATTTTCAAGCTGGACTTTATTTATTGAGAATTTTAAATGACGGTCGAGAATTTGTAGAAAAAATTATCAAATTGTAAGAAAAGTTAAATGAAGAATAAGTATCAAATATATTAACAAATAAAAATATCAACACAATGAAAAAGGCAAAATATCTGATTAATGAACCGGATGTCTATATGGCTGATCCTTCAGCACATGTATTTAATGGAAAAATTTACATTTATCCTTCGCACGACATTGATGCGGGCATTCCTGAAAATGATAACGGCGATCATTTTGATATGCGTGATTATCACGTTTTTTCAATGGATTCCATTGAGGGTGAAGTTAAAGATCACGGAGTCATTCTCGATGTAAAAAACATTCCTTGGGCTGGTCGTCAGCTTTGGGATTCGGATGTGGCTTTCAAAAACGGAAAATATTATCTTTATTTTTCGCTGAAAGACAAAAATGACGTTTTTCACATTGGCGTAGCCGTGAGTGATAAGCCTGAAGGTCCTTTTATTCCGGAAGATCATCCCATCAACGGAAGTTATTCCATTGATCCGTGTGTGCTTCAGGATGATGATGGCAATTATTACATGTATTTTGGTGGACTTTGGGGCGGACAATTGCAGCGTTATCGCAACAACAAAGCCATTGAATGCGGACATGAACCCAAAGACGATGAACCTGCTCTATGTGCAAGAGTTGTAAAATTAAGCGAAGATATGCTTAACTTTGCCGAAGAACCTCGCGATGTCGTCATTCTGGATGAAAATGGTGAGCCATTAAAAGCCGGAGATCACAAACGACGTTTTTTTGAGGCTTCCTGGATGCATAAATACAATGGAAAGTATTATTTTTCCTATTCCACCGGAGATACTCATTTATTGTGTTATGCCATTGGTGACAATCCTTACGGGCCATTTATCTATAAGGGAGTTATTCTGACGCCGGTTGTTGGTTGGACTACGCATCATTCCATTGTTGAATTTCAGGGGAAATGGTATCTTTTCCATCACGACAGTGTTCCTTCCGGTGGTAGGACTTGGTTGCGCAGCATGAAAGTGATTGAATTGGAATATAATCCCGATGGAACGATTCAAACAATAAACGGAAGCGAAGAATAATATTAGAAACATTTCCAGCATCGTAACTTTTTTAATTCAGTTTTTATTGTGAAAAAAACAAATTTGATTTTTCTCTCTATTGTTTTATCGTTTGTTTCTTCAATTCATTTACAGGCCGTCGAACCTTATTTGAACACGTCGTTAACTTTTGATGAGCGAACGAACGATTTGCTTTCGCGGTTAACATTGGAAGAAAAGGTAAGTTTGATGCAAAACAATTCCCCGGCCATCGAACGATTGGTAATTCCTGCTTATAATTGGTGGAATGAATGTCTGCATGGCGTAGCACGTTCTGGATTGGCAACGGTTTTCCCGCAAGCAATCGGAATGGCTGCCATGTGGGATACCGACGAAATGTTTGATATAGCTACAGCCATTTCCGATGAAGCCCGTGCCAAGCATCACGATTATGTGTCGAAAGAGAAGCGGGACATTTATCAGGGATTGACTTTCTGGAGTCCTAACATCAATATTTTTCGCGATCCGCGTTGGGGAAGAGGCATGGAAACCTATGGTGAAGATCCTTTTCTGACTGCCGAAATGGCCATTCCGTTTATCAAAGGTTTGCAGGGCGACAATCCGAAATACTTGAAACTGGTTGCCACGGCGAAACATTTTGTAGTGCATAGTGGTCCGGAAGCTGTTCGTCATTCGTTCGACGTTTATCCCAATGATTACGACATGGCCGAAACTTATCTGCCCCATTTCAAGCGGGCTGTTCGGGAGGCCGACGTTTACTCGGTAATGTGTGCCTATCAGCGCCTGAACGGCGAACCTTGCTGTGGCAGCAAGTATGTGGAGGATATTTTGCGAAACAAATGGGGATTAAAAGGATACATTGTTTCCGATTGCGATGCCGTTGGCGATTTTTACTGGAAAAATGCACATCACATTGTAGAAACGCCTGAAGAAGCTGCCGCAAAAGCTGTATTGGCCGGTACAGATTTGAACTGTGGCGACACGTACAAACATTTGGTGAATGCCGTAAAAATGAATTTGATAAGCGAATCGGATATTGACGTTTCCGTAAAACGATTGCTGATGGCTCGTATGAAGTTGGGCATGTTCGACCCCGACATAGAGGTGAAATATGCTCAAATTCCGATTAGTGTGGTAGATTGCGAAAAACATCGGCTGTTGGCTTTGGAAGCTGCAAGAAAATCAATGGTGCTGCTTAAGAACGATAAAAATTTGCTCCCTTTTTCAAAAAATGTTCAAAAAGTGGCAGTTATTGGCCCCAATGCAGACAATGAAGATATTTTGCTTGGAAATTACAATGGATATCCTTCCATGAAAACTACCCCCTTGAAAGGAATCAGAGAAAAGTTGCCGAAAGCAACTATAAAATATGCTTTGGGTTGCCGATGGACGGATGAATTTCCTTATTTAACGCCTGTTCCGGAAAATTGTTTCTATACGGATAAGAATTTGAAAACAAAAGGATTAAAAGCCGAATATTTTGATAATTCCCAATGGCAAGGAAAGCCAAAACATACCACGATTGATAGAAAAATCGACTTTGCATGGGGAACGAATGCACCATTTCCCGATATGAAGTACGACCAATTTTCAGTTCGGTGGCGAGGCGTGATTGTTCCACCGGTTAGTGGAACTTATGCCATCGGAGGTGAAGCGTTCAATGGCTTTAAGTTGACGTTGGACGGAAAAGTGTTAAATTTCGGTCAAAGTGTACATCATGCCAAAAAAGGATTTGAAAAGGTATTGCTTGAAAAAGGAAAACCGTACGAAATTGAATTGGAATATGTTCAAAACGATAGTGAATATCCTTATGTTCGTTTCGTGTGGGATGTTCCCGGACGCGATTTGAAAAAGGAAGCAGTAGATTTGGCAAAAAATTCCGATTTGGTGGTACTTTGCATGGGATTAAGTCCTTCGTTGGAAGGAGAAGAGTTGAATATCAATATCGATGGATTTTACAAAGGTGACCGTACGGACATTCAATTACCACAAGTTCAAACCGAACTGATGCAGGAAATTGTAAAACTCGGGAAACCGACCGTGCTGGTTTTACTCAACGGAAGTGCTTTGGCGATCAATTGGGAGAACGAAAACATTCCTGCGATCGTTGAAGCCTGGTATCCTGGACAAGCCGGTGGAACAGCGATTGCCGACGTAATTTTTGGCGATTACAATCCGGCCGGAAGATTGCCGGTAACTTTTTACAAAGATGTTCACCAAATACCGGCTTTCGAAAATTATGACATGAAAGGGAAAACGTATCGTTATTTTGAAGGCGATCCGTTATACGAATTTGGTTACGGATTGAGTTATACAACGTTTAAATATCGTTTAAACAGCATTCCGGCATCGATTAAACCGGGAGAAAATATTCCCGTTTCGGTGAATGTTACGAATGTTGGTAAAAAAGACGGCGAGGAAGTGGTTCAGCTGTATGTATCATTGCCCGACAGTAAGCTCAAAAAGCCGATTCGGGCGTTACAGGGATTTCAGCGAGTTTATTTGAAAGCCGGCGAAACCAAAACGGTTGATTTTCTGCTCAAGCCCAATCAGTTTGCCGGACGCAACGATGAAAATATCCCTCTTGTTGAAGCCGGTAAGGTGTTGATTTCTATTGGAGGAAAACAACCCGACGAAAAATCGATTGCTGCAGCAAAAGTCGTTCAAAAAAGTGTTGAAGTAACCGGCGATAAATTTTATATTAACGAATAATTCTGGTTGATTATATGGAAAAAACGTGGAGATGGTTTGGCAAAAAAGATCCGATCACACTCGACATGCTGCGGCAAATTGGAGTAGAAGGAATTGTAACAGCACTTTATGATGTTCCAAACAATGAAATTTGGCAAACGGAAGATATTCTCGATTTGAAAAAATTTATTGAAGACGCCGGGTTACGTTGGTCGGTGGTGGAAAGTGTTCCGGTTTCGGAATCGATAAAATATGGAGGAGAAGATAGGAATCTGTTGATTGAAAATTACAAACAAACGCTCAAAAATTTGGGTGAAGCCGGCATTAAGACGGTTTGTTACAACTTCATGCCGGTGATCGACTGGGTACGCACCGATTTGCACAAAACTTTGCCCGATGGAACGCAAACGCTGTATTTCGATAAAATCAAATTTGCTTATTTCGATTGTAAGATTTTGAAGCGAAAAGGTGCAGAAAAGGATTATTCTCCCGAAGAAATGCAGCAAGTAAACGAGCTGGAAAGCCTCATTACCGAAGTCGAAAAAGAGAAATTGATCGATACGATTATCGTCAAGACACAGAGCTTTATCAGTCGAAACATTGTAAATGGGAATGAAGATCCTGTGGAAGCATTTAGAAAATTATTGACTTTGTATGAAAACGTGGATCGGGAAAAACTTCGGGAGAATCTCCGATATTTTCTGCAAGAAATCATTCCGACTGCTGAAAAACAGGGCATTCAAATGTGCATTCATCCCGATGATCCGCCATTTCCCGTATTTGGTTTGCCACGCATTGTGAGCGATGAAGACGATATTCGATGGATTTTGGAATCTATAGAAAGTCCTGCCAACGGTTTTACTTTCTGTGCCGGTTCACTGAGTGCCGGAATTCAGAATGACGTAGTTGATTTGGCCAAAAAATTTGTCAAGAGATCTTTTTTCGTTCATTTGCGAAGTACGGAAATCAAGGAAAACGGCGATTTTGTGGAAGCTTCCCATCTGGGTGGCAGGGCAAATCTGACGGAACTTATCCGAATTTTTGAAAAGGAGAATCCGAATGTCCCCATGCGTGTCGATCACGGAAAACTCATGCTCGACGATGTCGCAAAAAATTACAATCCCGGCTATTCCTTTCTGGGACGAATGTTTGCATTGGCACAAGTGGAGGGCATGATGGCTGTGGTTCGCAACGAAGTGAAAACCGGCATAATTTAGAAGAGGGAAACTCCAATTTTTATAATCAGAAAAAAGTTACAGAAATAGTTCAATGCCGGCATTTATCAAGAATAAAACAATGATTGCAGTATAAAATAAGTCGTTTTTTCTGAACTTTCTGCAAATCTGATCTCTTTCATTCCGAAAGATTTAAAAATGAAAAAGAAAATAAATTTGGATTTTCAGTTATCTTTTTGCTCTTAACTTTATAAAAGAAGCATATCCTGCAGCCAGCAGCAACAGCACTCCCCAGCCTTCACCAACCGGTATGGGTGGTCCCGTCGGATCGCCGCCCGGGTCGGTACCACCTGAATTGGGAGTGTAAGCATACACCTTTTTTGGTCCGGTAGGGGAATAATTGGTAAAAGGTTCACCAAGCTCACTGGTGGTAAGCATGCTACTTCGCGAAGATTGTCCCGAAGCATTATTTCTTTCGGAAGAACCTTTGCCGGTGTAGGCGTAAAATCCGCTTATACCTCCTCCACTTCCTCCTGTTGCCGTCGACGGTTTGGAAAGATTGTTTTGAGAAAACAGAGGTGCATTACTACCTGTTGATGTTTCTGTTTCGTTAAAGTGATAACCGCCATTACTACTCCGGTAATTAATTTCAGTTGTGGTAGCACTAATGGGTGCCGTCATCAATTTGCTTTTGTTGTTGGAATGACTGTTGACAGTACCACGATAGGAAGCCACAGGCAATTTGGACTCTGAATTTGGGAGAGGATAATTCTCACCATTGGCGCGATAAACATAGGGCTCATCATAATGATATTTACTTCCGGGTAAAAAGGGAATATCAAAATAGTAAACGCAGAACAATATTCCCAGTCCTCCCACCAGTGAAATCAACGACCGTTTTATTTCTTTCTTTTTCATTTTTTTCTGCTTTTTACTGAACAATGATTCGTTTCGTTACCGTTTCCTTATTTGAAACGGCTCTTACAACATAAGCTCCCGTACGATAATTGTTGAGAACGGTCATGTTATTTCCGAAGAATTTCTCCTGACCTACTTTTCGTCCCGCAATATCGTAAATTATTGCTTCTCCGTTCTCCGAACTCTGGTTGTAAATCAAAATGCAACCTTTGGAGGAAAAAATCTTGATTTGTGGTTCGGTTAAAGTATCTTCATTTTCATTTGTATAAGTCATAATCCTGAAACGCTCTTTAAGGCTTTCGCCAGCAGTTGCCGAAAAAGTATAAACCATTCCTTTGGCGTTGGTTATATCAACCACTTTGTTTGCTACTTCGTCCATCAAATAAATAGATGAATATAGAAGATTCAAATTTTCTGAATATACTTCCAGAGAATAGTTTGTTGCATTCCCTTTCTGGAATCCTAAACGAATGTTATTCATATCGTTTACCGAGTTGACTTGATAGATCCCATCCTCTTCGATGGCACACAATGCCGGTGTTCCACTTGCCGGAAGCATTTTTGGCCCGTCCCAACCGTTGTCGAAAGATCGGGTACAGTTTTCTTCGTTGAAAATCCACATGCGATCTACAATTACGGTATCCGTTTTCAAGTCTATCCGCAGATATTGTTTTTCCTCCGAATCGTTTTCTTCAACAGCCTTTGCCCGTTGCAGCGTTGTGTTTTTCACGGCTACGGAAGAATAGGGAATGGAAATGGTCTTTCCTGACGAACCGCTCATGGCTTTTACCAGAAATCCCTGCATGGAAGGAATTTGTCCCTGAACACCTCCCTGACCTGCTTGATTCTTGGGAATGGCGGCATATGTTCCCGGGTTGGTGTTGCTCGAAGAATGACTCGTTTCACCATTCTTGGTTATCCAGTTGTTGTAAGAACCCGTGTTGTACAGATAGACAGTTGCTTCCATGTTGCTGCCAAAATTAATTTGGGTGATATCGATGGCTGCCGTATAGGAATTGCCAAAAATGTGCTGACCGGGGTACAAGGCGGTAGTGGTGTAAGCCAATTCGCCGGAACTGAAATCCCTGTTTTCCAAAATTCCCTGCAAGGTGTAGGTTTTAGCTGACGGTTGACAAATTTCATAGCCCAAAAACGACTGAATCACATCGCTGTTTCCCAATTGAACCCAATGATTGGTAATATCGGTTCCCGTTTCATTCCAGCGTCTTACATAAGCGCCATAGAAAGAAGGATTGGCTGGCAATGACCGGAAAGGTATGCCAAAATATTGCCAGAAATACTTGTTATTGGTTACTCCATTGGGATCAATCCATGCTTTGGAATACATTTCTACTGTTGCATACACTGGATGGTTGGCATCGTTATGAAAAATCAGTGTACCTTGCGGAGTGGACGAACCGCCCGACTTGATCTGTATCAGATTGGCATTCTGACTGTCGCTGATGGTAATCGTATTGTTTACCGTAAGAGCTTTTCCCGCAGGGATAATCAACTTCTTGTTGGTAGCATTGATGAGGCTGCCGATGACTCTGTCCTGATCGAGTTGCAAATCATTCACTGCGGCTGTGCCGTAATTGGCAACGGTTGCATATTCCACATTGCTGCCTGCAAGCGGCACATAACCTCCCGTCCAGTTGGAAGCTGTTCCCCAGTCGGTACTGTTAGGACTTCCCATCCAGTAGTTGTATTGATTCAGTACACTCATGGTAACACTGGCAGTAGCGGGATTCCCGGTAGCACAGGGATAAGAAGATCTGAGTTCGCACTTAACTATATCTCCATTTTGTGGCGTGTAGGTAAAAGTTGGACTGTTTGAACCAACTACTGTTCCGTTGACCGTCCATTTGTAAACAGGGCTGGAACCACCATTGGTGGGGGTGGCAGTGTATGTAACCGGTGTATTGGAATAAACTACTGATGGTGAATAAGAAACGCTGACACTGACCGGTTGATAATCGTTGACAGTTACATTGGTAGAAGAAGAAACCTTTGCAATTTGATGCATCACAATATCATCCAGCGCAAAGTCATTACCTCCGGCAATGGTGTTCTGATTTACGATTTCCAAGTTCAATGTCGTATTGGTTCCGGCATTGGTATTGAAAACGTATTGTGTCCATACGGCGGTAGTCGGATTGGCCGTAAAGATGGAGCCCATTGCTACGCCGTTTATGTAAAGTTGTAGCTGTGCAGGGTTAGAATCATTTCCATTTACTACTGTTTGCACCCAGTACGAAAATTCATAGTCGGCATTGGGTATCACCGCTACCGACTGCGACCAAACTACCCGACCCGGATTGGTTGCTCCATTGACGACCATCTGATAGCCACTGCCTGAAGTATGATCTTTTCCGTTAGGTGTAAAGTTATTATGAACTTCACTTGGTAATTTAACAACAGCATATAGTCCTTCTGGCTGAAGGGATGATTGTGAAAAGGGTAAAGATGGATAGCCATAATTGCTACCAAATCCAACATTTCCGCTTTCAAAATCACCATTGGAAATAAGGTTCCCACCTACCACAACATTCCCCGTTACCGTATAGGCGCCCGACATGGCGGACGTGCTGTTGGGAATGGAAGGATTTTGTACCGTAGAGTAAAAACTGTTTGGCCCGGTCCAGTATAGACTTTGAATATTTTCTCCACTGCTGGTGAGTTGAATAGTTGAACCCGTACAATAATCGCCTCCGCCTCCGGCAGAGATGGATGGTGGACTATATACCTGTCCGTTGAGGGTAACGGTTTGAGAAGTTGCGCCTGTAGCGGCTACCGAAACAGAACCATTCTGAGCTCCGGCAGTAGTGATGCCGGTCTTCATCCGTACATAAATTGTTGTTGCATTCACAGTTCCATTGACAGGAGTCAGGGAAAGAGAAGCCTGATATCCGGAATTGGCGGAAAGAGATACTTCGTATGGTAAAGTTGGAGTAATACTGATGTTGTTTGTACCCAGCGAAGCGCCACTTACTGTAAACGACTGTGCCGAGGAAGGCCCGTCGCCCACAACATAGCTAAATCCTCCCAATATGGCAGGAGAAGCGATTAAAGTTGGCGTGTTTACAACTTTTCCACTGAGTGCTACTGTTTTGGTAACAGCACCGGTAGCAGTAAGCGTTAGATTGCTAAGCTCGTACGAACCTACAGCCAATCCTGATTTTAATCGGGCATAAAGAATTTGATCGACTGTCCCATTGGTAGGTGACAAAGAAATGGAAGTGGTGTAAGTCCCGTTTTGAGTGGTGGAAATTTCAAAATTGCTTGGTGCTGTAACGGTTATATTTGAGCTGAGGTTGGTACCTTTCAGCGTAAATGATTGAGAGGCGGAGGGCCCGTTTCCATAGGTGTAAATAAATCCGCTCAGTATCGACGGCGAGGCTGTAAGGGTTGCTGCTGCCGTTACACTTCCGCTCAACGAAACGGTTTTTGTCTCTGCATACAGACTGGTGGCCGTGATATTCTCATTATAAGTAGTAACCCCGAAACCTGCCCTTAAACGGACATAGATCGTTGTTGCAGCAAGCGTTCCGCTCGAAGGGTATAATGTTAGGGTAGAAGTGAACCCGGAACCGGAAGTGGTGGAAATTTCAAAAGACGTAGGTGCGGTGAGTATAACATTTCCCTGAAGATTATTTCCGCTTACCGTAAAACTTTGTTGGGCTGAAGGGCCTGCAGTGTAAACATAAGTAAATCCCGTCAGACTGGCGGGTGATACCATAATGACCGGTCTTACCGTAACGGTTCCACTCAAATTTATGGTTTGAGCAGTAAAACCTTCGGAAGTTGCCGTTAATTGTTCCGGGCCGAAGCTGCCTTGTGTCAAACCGGCTTTCATACGCACGTAAACGGTTACGTTGTTTATGGCTCCATCTACCGCACTGATGGTAAGCTGACTGCTACCGCTAAAGGAAGTACCATCATTAAGCGATACCTCAAAATGTTCAGGTGCCGTTATAACCACATTATTCGTCAGTCCTTCTGCATTGACTGTAAAACTTTGAATGCCGGAGGGCCCGTTTCCTTCAACATAAGTAAAACCCGTAAGAGCGCTGGTTGACAGGGTTAAAAAGGCAGTGGATGCCAACACAAAATATCGATTGGTTCCTATAGAAGCGGAGTTTGTTACTCCATTCGTTCCTTTTGTTCCACCCAGAGAAGCATAAGGGCCACTGGCTAAAGTGCTGCCTCCAACTGAATTGAAATGGGAATTGTCTTTTCCCGGTCGTTGTAGAGAAACGGAACTGTCTGTGAAACTTCCGGTAGTCGTCATCGTCCAATATTCGGTCGTACTTTTCGATACCAAAGGAGCTTTAACCGCTCCATTAGGACCGGGAGTCTTTGCTTCTATTTGAACGGTCGGTGCGGTAGCCCCGGTCGTCGGATTCACGAGCGTAAACGGATAATAATTGGTTCCTGCACCTACCGGGAAAACATAACTTGGCCCTGAAGCCAAGCTTGCGGGCAATGACCTTTTCAATGGACCATTGACAAAAGCGGTCGAACTTCCTCCTGTGATGGCTCCTGCTGCCGTATTGGTTACAGATAAAACATTGGTCGAAGTAGTATTCACTATACCTGATGTCAACGTAAGTGTATTGGTTATCTCCGCAGATTTTTGAAGGGTAACAGTATTGTTTCCGGAAGTGCCGGTATTGTTGATCGTTAAATTATAAAATGTAGTAGATGAACTTCCTCCGATGGTTTGAGGAGAAGTACCGACAAAAGAAAAAGTAGATGTTCCCGGTGTGAAAGTGGCATTATTGGTAAAATTTTTTACTACTCGAGCCAATCCCGATAAGGTCTTTGTTCCACTGGAAAAAACCAAATTATAATAAGTTGCCGGGAAAATGGCTTGATTTGTACCTCCGTAATCTACGGTACTGGTTCCTTCTTGCCAATTACCGGTTGCCGCACCGGGTGCACCGTTTATTTTAATCGTACTCGATCCTCCCTGCAAGGTTCCTGCTTTTATATCGAATGTCCCGGTAAAAGTGTGTGTTAATCCTGTTCCAAAATTTAACGTTCCACCTGAACCATTCAACGAAAAGTCTCCGGCCGATACGTTGCCAGTAAAAGTTGCCGTGCCGCTTGTTTTGGTCATCGAAACAGTTCCGGTAGTAGTAAAACCCGCGATAGATTGAGTGGCAGCCGTATTGGCAATAGTAATATTGGAACTTCCTGCCGTAAAAGTTCCGTTGTTGATAAAATTTCCACCAAAAGTCAGAGCATTATCATTCGTTGTCAATTTGCCCTCAGTGTTAATGTTCAATGGTACATTTACTCCGAGTGTCTTTGCTTCATTTAAAGTAATGGTCCCGGTTCCCTTGATAATAACTCCTCCTGTACCGTTAAATGTAGCCGGCCATTCGGTTGAAACTGTCCGATTGGACGTTCCGGCATTGTATTGCAAAGTAGCTGCCGGACCATAAGACAAAGTTCCGAGATTAAAAGTATTTGCGTGTGATCCATTTTCTATGGATAATACATTATTGATAGTGGTCGTTCCGGAAGGAAATGTTTTAGCTCCTGTTCCGGAGAGGGTTAAATTGGTATAAGTGGTAGCGAGAATTGTCTGAGCTGCTCCGCTGTAATTCACGGTTGCACCCGTTCCATTCAAGGTGATGTTATTTTTCCCCTTACCCGATAGAATAAAAGGAGTAGCTCCTGCAATATTTAGAGTGGGAGAAGAATTGCCTAATGTTAACGTTGAAGTATTTTCTTGATTTTCGTTATCTATTGTTACCGAACCAGATACAGTTACAGTTCCACTATCTTGAATAAATATTCCATTGCAATAATTATAAAAGGAAAAGATAAATAAGGAGAAAAATGTATATCTACTTTTGACTGTTAAATTATGGGAGATATTTAACTGGTTAATCGTAGAAGTAAGACTATGTACAACGGTCTTGCCAAACGACGAGGAAGGCTCCGTGTCATTTCCAATGTTTAAATTAGCGCAACTTAACGTACCTGCTCCAGAAATAATAGCTGAAACATCATCAGAAGGTGCATTATTCAAAGTAACTTCACCACTGACAGTAAGCGTAACGCCATTATTAATCGTCAATGTTCCCAAATTTCCGGTAGTGGCAGTACTAAAATACAAATTAGTACAGGCTGCATTTGCTGTTACAGTAACCGTGTAACCCCGTTCGATATACACATTATCTCCGGCAACCGGGACACTTGCACCCGAAGTTCCTCCTGAAGATTTAGACCACGTTGAAGTAGAATTCCAATTGCCATTCGCTACAGCATAACGATTTGCGGCATATAGCGAAGACATTCCTCCAATCATAAGGAAGAGGGCAAACAAACAGATTTGAACAATTGGCGTAAAAAATTTCTTCATACTAAGAACTTGTTAAAAAAAATTCAAAAAAGGTTCAGGCTATTCCTTCTCTCAAAAAATCGGCACACAAAAAACCTCCTGCAAGGGAACCCTGCAAGAGAGCTTGAGAAAAAAGTGAACAAAACCTTATGTTGAACGGCTTCAGATAAAACAGCCTAAAATTTTTTTACAAAAACAATTTGCCTGCAATATTACAACCATTTCAAAAAATAAACAAATAAAAAGTCAATTAGAATAAAAAAAAGAAAAAAAATTGCAAATAATTAACTTTAAAACCAATAGTATTAAATTTAAAAAACAAAAATTAATATCCGAAACAAGGTTTTCAAAGGCATTCTTAGTCCGAGAAACTTTTTTACAAAAAACCTTAATTTCTTCCTGAAAAAGAGCTCGAATAAAAGCTTTTCAATGGGCCGTCTATTTTCGTTTTTAAATTTTTTCTTGCAGGACTTTGGAAACTTTTCTTACCACAGCAAAAATCATCCATTTGACAGCTTCGGGATAATTCCCCCAAAGTAAATGATAGTCCAACAGAGTTTTTTGAATCCTGTGAGGTTTTTATTCCGATACGATCGTACAAGATCAAAAGAACACTTTTTTTGTCGAGATTTTTTAATGGTGTCTCAGCTCTGAATAGCACGCATTTGTGCATTACTTATCAAAAAATTCAGATCCATCCTGAATTTCAAAAAAATTATTGAAAAAAGAAACATTTGATATTTGTTGGAACTGTTCAATAGAATGGAGAATGTTAAAAGCAGTTGAATACGGCCGATATAACTTTTTCCTTTTTTTTTGTTGAAAGTTCGTTGTGATTTTAAATTGTTGGATGTTGCAAAATTACAATAATTTTAAAAACAAACAAAATAAATTTATTGATTTTTCGGTAATTTTTCCAATTAAATTGAAATTTATCCGGGTAGAGCCGTAGCATGCTACGGCTCTACAAACAACCCTATCGAACGGTTGTATTGGGAATTTTCCCGGCTTGAAAAGCCGAATTTTCATAACCGCAGAATTTATTCTGCGGAGAAAAACAATCAATACCCGTTTGCCTGAAAGGCAGAATAATTCATCCGTACAAAACCCAGTTCATTCAAAAATGTCCATAATCTGTAAAACCGTAAAATGGGATCATACACAACCCCCAAAAAATTTTGCAACGATGAAATGGAACGCATAAATCGAACAGGAAAATATACGGATTGTTTTTCATCGAATTGCGTTGTATCCGGGTAGAGCCGTAGCATGCTACGGCTCTACAAACAACCCTATCGAACGGTTGTATTGGGAATTTTCCCGGCTTGAAAAGCCGAATTTTCATAACCGTAGAATTTATTCTGCGGAGAAAAACAATCAGTACCCGTCTGCCTGAAAGGCAGAACAATTCATCCGTACAAAACCCAGTTCATTCAAAAATGTCCATAATCTGTAAAACCGTAAAATGGGATCATACACAACCCCCAAAAAATTTTGCAACGATGAAATGGAGCACATAAACCGAATTGGGGAAATGTACGTTGTTTCCTTATTGAATTGCGTTGCAACAGGGTAGAGCCGTAGCATGCTACGGCTCTACAAAACACCTGAAATGTTGTGGAAACGATGGAATGGAGCGCATGAATCGAACAGGAAAATATACGGATTGTTTTTCATCGAATTGCGTTGTATCCGGGTAGAGACGTAGCATGCTACGTCTCTACAAAATGTCTGAAAAAATGTTTGCACAATAGCTATTCTTTTCAATTTTTTTGGGAAAAAAGATCTCTTCATGCTGCAATATTTCAAGGTGTTTTCCCCTCAAAGTGTCGGGAGCTTCCCGGAAGATGTCGGAAGCTTCCCTGAAAGTGTCGGATGCTTTCCCGTAGAAGTAGGAAACTCCCCGGAAGATGTCGGATGCTTCCCCGAAAGTGTCGGGAACTCCCCGGAAGATGTCGGAAGCTTCCCTGAAAGTGTCGGATGCTTTCCCGTAAGTGTCGGGAGCTTTCCCGAAGATGTAGGAAACTTTCCCGAAGAAGTAGGATAAATTATTGAACCATATCGGTTGTTTTACTTATTATACCGGTTGATGGGTAACGACAAAAACGAATTTTTTCCAGACCCGATGCAGAGTGCGTGTTAGCGAGTTTCGAGTTTCGAGATGCGAGGTACGAGATTCGAGTTCCGAGTAGAAGAGTTTGGAGAAGACAAGTTTTGAGTGAAAAGGTTTCGAGTAAAAAAGTTGTGAGTTGAGAGTTCCATGTTAATTGCAAATTTTGGACAATATAAATGTCAATTTTTCTGTAGAGCCGTAGCATGCTACGGCTCTACAAACAACCCTATCGAACGATTGTATTGGGAATTTTCCCGGCTTGAAAAGCCGAATTTTCATAACCGCAGAATTTATTCTGCGGAGAAAAACAATCAGTACCCGTCTGCCTGAAAGGCAGAACAATTCATCCGTACAAAACCCAGTTCATTCAAAAATGTCCATAATCTGTAAAACCGTAGCATTATCTCATACACAACCCCAAAAAAATTTTGCAACGATGGATTGGAACGCATAAACCGAATTGGGGAAATGTACGTTGTTTCCTTATTGAATTGCGTTGCAACAGGATAGAGCCGTAGCATGCTACTGCTCTACAAACAACCCTATCGAACGGTTGTATTGGGAATTTTCCCGGCTTGAAAAGCCGAATTTTCATAACCGCAGAATTTATTCTGCGGAGAAAAACAATCAATACCCGTCTGCCTGAAAGGCAGAACAATTCATCCGTACAAAACCCAGTTCATTCAAAAATGTCCATAATCTATAAAACCATAGCATGATCTCATACACAACCCCCAAAAAAATTTTGCCACGATGGATTGGAACGCATAAAACGAATTGGAAATTTTTCGATTATTTTCCTTGTTGAACCGCTTTCTATCATGCTACGTCTTCATTAGGAAAATCATATCAAAGCGAATTGATTACCTGCAATTTCCATACGACATCAGCTTTTCATTTCATTTTATTTTGCAGATGGGCAACCCTTCTTTTTATTGTGCGGCATTTACAAATCGTTTTTTTTATGTAAGTTTGCATTGATAAAATTGTTTTGTCGAAATACCAAAAAGTTGGATGTTTGAATTTTCCTTTTTTTGAAGAGAAAAGTCTCAAATTGAACGCGGTAATAATTTCCGAAAAACACTCGAAAAACAATTTTAGAGCTAAGCCAAGAAAATTGGCAGCAAAAAGAAACATCACCTTTTCGCTAACAAAAGACTTGAAATTATTTTATTCTGAAAATTTCTACAATATATCCGTGAAATGGCACCGAAAAAACCAGTAAAAAGCGGCGGACGAACGACTTCCGGCAAAGTTCAGAAGAAATCGGAGAAAAAATCTTCCGGCAGTGGTTTTGGTAAAAAAATTGCAAGTTTTTTTACCGACGAACGTACGCATTTCATAGTCGGATTCATGCTTTTGCTGGTAATGCTGTACCTGATGTTGGCTTTTGTATCCTATTTTTTTACGGGCGCAGCCGACCAAAGCAAAATCGATTTGTCGTGGAGCGAGTTGCATGATAAGCGAACTTTAATTCAGAACTGGACTTCCGTTACCGGAGCCATTGCTGCCGAGCATCTCATCAATCGTTGGTTTGGCGTATCGGCTTTCTTTATTCCGATTTTCGGCAGTTGGGTGGCTTTACGCTTAATGAAAGCGCATGAAAAATCTGTTTGGAAGGCATTTTTTCACTGTGCATTTTGGCTTGTGTGGCTTTCTGTAACGTTCGGATTGACACTTTCGCCTTATTTTTCCGATGTTTTGTTTTTTTCGTTGGCGGGCGGTCATGGCGATTATGCAGCACAGTGGCTGGTTTCCTATATTGGTGCATCGGGTTCGTTTCTGCTTATGGGGGGAAGTTTTATCGTTTATCTGGTCATAGCTTCTGCCTCGTCGCTTCCTTTCTTTCGAAAACTTTTCGGAAAGAAAAATGTATCCCATACATTTTCTGAAGAAACTCTCGTAGAGCCGGCAGTGGCAGTGGGTACGGAAATTGTCCCCGAAGAATGGATTTCATCGGGTGTTGAGAATGAACTGCACGAAGAATTCTCAAAAAATCAGGAAGAATCACAAACCGAAAAAGTGGCTTTTGAGGTGGAAACGCCCGAAAACAAGGAAGAAAGCAAGCCGGTGGATTTGGATGGCAACGGAGAAAATGAAAGTTTGCAGGAAGATCCCTATTACAATCTTGCCAAATTGGGAAAATATGACCCTACACTCGATTTGTCGCACTATCATTTCCCTACGCTCGATTTGCTCAAAGTTTACGGTACCGACAACGAAACGCCCATCGACATGGCGGAACAGATTGCCAACAAAAACCGCATTATCAACACCTTGCTGAATTTCGACATCGAAATAGAAACCATCAAAGCAACGGTCGGGCCAACCATTACACTCTACGAAATTGTACCGAAAGCAGGGGTGCGCATTTCCAAAATCCGAAATCTCGAATCGGACATTATGCTCAGCCTGGCCGCTACCGGTATTCGTATTATTGCTCCCATACCCGGCAAGGGAACCATTGGAATAGAAGTACCCAACAACGATCCTCAAATTGTTTCGATGCATTCTATCATTGCTTCTAAAAAATTTCAGGAATCGAAATTTGAACTTCCCATTGCTTTCGGCCGTACCATTACCAACGAAATTTTCATGGTCGATTTGGTAAAAATGCCACACCTGCTCGTAGCCGGAGCAACAGGACAGGGAAAATCGGTAGGACTGAATGCCATTATCACATCGTTGCTTTACAAAAAACATCCTTCCGAACTGAAACTGGTGCTGGTGGATCCCAAAAAAGTGGAATTTAATATTTACGCTGGCATCGAAAAACATTTTCTGGCAAAACTGCCCGATGGCAGCGAAGCCATCATAACCGATACAAGCAAAGTGGTCGAAACGCTGAATTCGCTTTGCGGAGAAATGGATATGCGTTACGATTTGCTGAAAAAGGCGCATGCCAGAAACATAAAGGAATATAACGAAAAGTTTATTTTGCGTCATTTGAATCCGGAGAAAGGACACCGTTTCCTGCCTTATATTGTGGTGATCATTGACGAATTTGGCGATCTGATCATGACGGCAGGGAAGGAAGTTGAAATGCCCATTGCG
>Ga0208695_1000421_pt1 | contig 47758 bp, 35 predicted proteins | sample AD_UKC111_MetaG_FD_184449 | JGI IMG/M metagenome (GOLD analysis project Ga0208695, IMG submission 184449) | Active sludge microbial communities of municipal wastewater-treating anaerobic digesters from Hong Kong - AD_UKC111_MetaG (SPAdes)... | ecosystem: Engineered > Bioreactor > Anaerobic >... | reverse complement strand
AAGGTAATTTCTGACCCCAAATTAGTAAATATTAGCAAAACACCCTTGATATTTTCCTAATAATGGTTATTGCGTGAAGTTGTCAAGGTACATCTATTGTAAAAAAAGAGTTTATGCAGTGGAATCAATGATGTTTTGTATTATATTATTTTAATTTGTGAAATTGGCAGTAATAATAAATTAACTGGAAAAGGGAGTTTGAGATGGAAAATACAGTTATTAATACTGAGAAGAAGAAGAACAGTCTTCAAAGCAAAACCGGTATTTTCTCAAAATTTCTTGCAACACTGAAAGAAAGAGTTTCACTGCTTTTTATAATATTGGTCTTTATCCATATCTGTATTGTTATGACACAGGCATCCAATGTTCTGCCGATAAAGCTTAGAGCTTTGGCAGGGGTCATTGAGTTTGGACTGTCAGCTTTTCTTTCCTATCGTTTTGGGTATTTGGGAATGTTGCTGTCAATGATTACTAATGGAATTGCTGCTTTCAGTATGTTTGTCCTATCAAATGAAGTCGCTTTTGTTGTCGCAAATAACAGGATGGATTTACCTAAAAATTTAGATCGGGTAACAAAAACTACATCGGGACTGCTGTTATCTTTAGCCGCTACCAGAATTGCACTTATAATAGCTTCAATAATGATTGCATATACATCTGAACAGGCAAGAAAGCATATAAAAAGATTGGAAAGACTTGCAAATATAGATGGAGTAACAGGTGTATTCAATCACAGGTACTTTCAGTCTAGGGTAGAAGAAGAAATAGCAAAGGCCGATGAAAACTCCAGTACTTTAGGCATGATAATGATAGATCTCGATAACTTTAAAAAGTTTAATGATAATTATGGACATAAAGCGGGGGATTTGCTGCTTGCTAAAACTTCGGAAATATTTATGAATGAGACAAGAGAAAATGATATAGTTTGCAGATATGGCGGTGACGAATTTGCCATATTATTGCCTGAAACAAATTCCAAAGGTATATTATCAGTAATTGAGCGGATAAGAAAATCTTTTTCAAAAATGACAGGTCTGGAAGAATATTTTACGCTGCCGGATAAAGTTACATTATCTGCCGGATATTCCGTATATCCTGATCTTGCAAAGACTAAGGACGATTTGATTATGCAGGCGGATAGTGCTCTCTATCAGGCAAAGAATATGGGAAGAAATAACGTGCAGCTATATAGAGATATTTTTGAAGATATAAAATTCTTTTTTGACACCGATGAGCAATTGTTCGGAGGTTTAAGAGCTCTATTAGGTACCGTATCTGCAAAAGACAGATATACGTTAGGACACTCGGAGCGTGTCATGGACTATGCAGTAATGATAGGCAGAGCAATGGGGCTTCGAGGCGAGAGAATACGGCTTATTAAAATAGCAGCATTATTGCATGATATAGGCAAAGTAGAAATACCTGAATGTATACTTAATAAAAGTGACCCATTATCGGATGATGAAATTAAGCTGCTTCAAAAGCACCCGAGCTATAGTGCCGATATACTAGAGCCTCTGTCAAGCATTGACCAATTGATAGACTCAATAAAATACCATCACGAAAGGTTTGATGGAACAGGTTATCCCTGCGGAATAAAGGGAAACGACATACCACTCGAAGCAAGAATTTTATGTGTCGCAGATTCATTTGATGCCATGTTATCGGATAGACCTTATAGAAAAGGTATGAAAATCAATGAGGTTATAGCGGAACTAGAAAGAAATTCCGGTACCCAGTTTGATCCATATGCTGTTCAGGCTTTTTTAAGTGCTCTTAGTGTCAACTATGGGATTTGATATAAAAAATTCAATTTTTTTCACTGATTTTTCATTATTTATTCAAATTATTTTTTATTCCTTTTGCTATAATTAATGCATTAAATTAATTTCAACATTATTAAACGGGAGGAGTAAAAAATGAAAAGCATAAAAAAAGCAACTGTATTCTTTTTGGTTTTTTCTACTTTGTCATTGAGCTTTCAATCTGCTTTTGCACAGCCGGATATATGCGAAAGTGAAGATGTTAAGCAGGTGACCGAATTAAAGCAGCATTCTGAGGAAGATGCAAACTGGATGGAGAATCATACAACTAAGGTGAAAGAAGTGCTGCTTAATAAAATAGCACTCGAAAGAATTAATGAAGTGCGACTGGAAAAGGGTTTGGAAATACTTGATCCGGATATTGCAGTTCCCATAGGTCAAGAGATAGTAACGGATGATTTTTCTGTGAACACCAATATTGTATCAGCTTCGGCAGCCGTTTCGGGACAAAAATCTCAAATGTACAGCCTCACAGCGGCTTCGGCAAGCTCTTCAAATTATCAAGCCACTCAAGCATCCATATTAACTGCTGTTGACAATTCAAAATTAAAATACTTTCCACCGATAAAGAACCAGGGGAGCTTAAATTCATGTGCGTCTTTTGCGGAAGCTTATTATCAGGCAACACATATGAACGCCATGGCAAGAGACTGGAATGTTAAAGCGGACACAGACAATTCTAAGAAGTTTTCTCCACTATGGTCATTTAACTTAAGGAATGGTGGAAAAAATGAAGGTGTTTCCGGTAATTACCAATTGTATTTTGAACAAGGAATTGCATTGTGGAAGGACTTTCCGTATGAGGAAAACCACACAAAATGGCCTACCAATCCTGCTGTATGGAAAAATGCCAGAAATTTTATGCCGGATAGGATAGGTGTGTTTGAAATTATTGACGGAACGGATACACCTGTTAAGAATGAAAAGGATCAAATATTAAATAATGTAAAGCAGCTTCTTAGTAATGGGTACATTTTTACATTCAATACAGATATACATGACTGGAATTATAAACCCATTAAGGCTGCTTCAGACCAGAGCAACATAGGGAGAGCTGCCTGCTATATGCGGGATGATCATTCGGCAAGTAATGGCAGCCATGACATGACCATAGTAGGTTATGATGATAATATTTGGGTTGATATAAATAATAATGGAATAGTAGATACAGGTGAAAAGGGTGCATTTAAAATAGCAAATTCATGGGGTGATAAATGGGAGCCGCAAATGGACGACGGTTCCGTAACCGGTAAAGGTGACGGTTTTGTGTGGCTTTGCTATGATGCACTTAATAAAGTATCTGCAGTAAATGGCGGGCCAAAAGGAGTAAATAAAAGAGAATTTGCATTAGGTCAAAGAAATAATGTAACCTGGGTTACATATAAATCTTCATATACACCATCATTGATGGCAGAAATAAATATAACAATCCCTAAAAGGAATCAGATTAAGTATGAACTTGGTTATTCGGAGATTTATGAAACAAGTCCGTCCCAAACAATAGAGCCTATTGTAATAAATAGTTATTCTGGAGATCAAAGTTTTTCAGGTTCAATTATGTTGGATTACACCAGGCTTTTCTATGGAAGGGACCTTACCCAGACACCAAAGAAGTGGTATATAAAAATAACCGATATAGAACCTGATGGAGTTAAGGCTAAAATAAACAGCTTTAATTTATATGACCTTAAAAACAATAAAGTGATTAAATACTCAAATACTGCCATGAACCTTACTGTTGACGATAAAACGGGCACAAACTTCATAATCTTGGAACTCCAATATAAACCTGAGGCAGAAGAGATGCTGGGATATCAATGGACTATTAATAAGGGGATTAATGAGAACCTTGATGTTTCATACGTTGGAGGCGGAATATTAAATTACAACGGGAAGCTTTATGTACTGGCAAAAAATAACAAAGGTACAAGCGGTAAAGAAGGAGCAATATTGGAATATAATACGACGACGGGACAATGGAGCATTTTTAGGTATATATCAAAGAGTTTCGGCAGATTGGATCAGGCGGTGGTATGCAACGGAAAACTTTATGTTTTCATGGGTAGCGATGCATATGTATACAAGATGGAAAAGAACGGTACTGATTTTGATCTTGTTATGCTGCCACATCCCGGACCTAAAAATCTATATTCCGTTGCAGCACCAGGGAACGGCAAAATATATTTAATTGGAGGAACTGATTATTCCAGTAAAATATATAATACAATTTATGAGTATAATACAGTAAGCAATACTTGGAGCCAAGCTCCTGTGGCATATTTGAAACAATCGGTTTATGGTGCCGGTTCAACAGCTTTAGGCGGAAAAATATATATAATGGGTGGAACTACCGCCAATGGCAAGTATTGCTCAGTAGAGATGTATGATCCTGCGGCTTCTTCCGGTACGACTCAAGTGGTAAGTTCATTGCCGGATACCGTTTCGCCTTATAGATATGAATGCAAACCTATAAGTTTAAATAATAGGATATATTTGCTGGTAAGTGATTTGGGTTTTTGTTATATTTATGAGTTCAATCCCCAAGGCTCCAAATGGGAAGAAAAAGAATGCTCGCCTGCAAATATGCAAACTATTAATGCAGGAGAGTTTTCGGGAAAAATATATGTTATGTCTGAAGACTCCAAGAATATACTGGAATTCAATCCGGTACCTGTAATACCTAAACCTGTTTTCAGTATTGCAAGCGGTACATACAATTCTATCCAAACAGTTTCAATAAACTGCATTACAAAAGGTGTAACCATAAGATATACAACGGACGGTACAAATCCTACTTCAACCTCGCCTGTTTACACGGGGCCAATAACTGTTGCAGGTACAAAAACAATAAAAGCTTATGCTTCTAAATCCGGTATGACGAATTCAGATGTTGCAAGTGCCACATATACATTGGCATTTAGGGTTGGAGATATAAACGGTGACGGATTTATAAACAACAGTGACGTTGATTTGTTAAAATCGTATTTGTTAAATAGCAATACAAAGATACCTGTTGACGATATTCTATGGGTAGCTGATGTAGACGGAAACGGAGATATTAACGTTTTAGATTTATCATATTTACAGAAGTATGTATCAGGGAATATAACTTCTTTTCCTAAGGAAGGATAATACAGAGCAATATTGCAATTGTTTTGCAGGCGAAAGGGCCGTTGCACTTAATTTTCGGTGTGACAGCCCTTTATTTTTTGAATGTTCAAACCTTGTTTTATTGGAAATAAACTCAAAACTATTATAACAATATTTCAATACTTATTGTAAAGTATGGATATATTATACAATTATTTGTTTTGAAAATAAATATTTTCTAAACAAATGTTGACAACTTCATAACATAAATATACAATATATTGCGTGAGGAAATATTGAACAATTATAACAATTAAAAGTAAGTTTGGGGTTTAAAATGTTCGATTAAAGGGGGAACAGACCTATGCTTACCGGTATTATTCAAATCGGAGAGTATATATTAAAAAATCGTACCGGAGATCATGACGAGTTGGAGAATATTATCGAATCACCAAACGATAATGGTCGCTATAATCATATCTTTAAGATTACATTTGAAAAAACTCTTGAAAAAATTCTTTTTAAAAGTATTGAATATGAAGAGTTCTCAAATGACAGAATCAAAAAGTATGCATACAAAAAGGGAAGTGGTGCAAGGGGAGGCGACAGATCTCCAACCTCAAAGCTCACAGAACCTGCCAAGACGGTAAACAAAATAAAAACATCAATAAAAGATATATTGGAGAGCTCGGATCAAAAATCGGAAGGATATGATTTATATAAGGAATTATTAAATTGCTATGATGCTGAATCGGAAAGCATTATTAAGTCTCTTGATGAAAAAGTAAAATCAATCTCATTTGCTAAAGGTGAATCGGCTGTTGTTACGGTAAATGTCCTGAAAGATGGACAAGAACTTTATGTTGGAGACTTTAATATTGTTAAAAATCATCTTTTAAAAATTGCACAGGAGCAATATTACAATAAGTATGAAAAAATATCAAAGGGCACAGGGGTTTGTTATTATTGTAAAAGCAATAAAGATGTATATGGATTTGTCAGTACATATAAATTTTATACATTGGATAAAGCAGGGTTCGTATCAAGTGGTTTTAAACAGGAAAAGTCATGGATTAATTATCCCGTATGTGGTGAATGTGCTTTATACTTAGAGACGGGTAAGAAATATATTGAAGAAAATCTCACTTCTAAATTTTGCGGCTTTGATTATTCTATTATTCCTAAATTTACATTTAACGTCAATAATAAATGGAAGTTTATTAAACTGAATCTCGAGAGGTTTGAAAAACAAAAATTTTCTACTGCCGATGCATCCAAAAGAAATCTCTTAAAAAGTGAAGACAATTTTCTAAAAGTTATGTCCGAGAGCGAAAACAATTTGAATTATAACATGATGATTTTTCGGGAAGAGCAGTCAGGAAGCGTTTTCAGAATACTTCTTTATGTTGAAGACATTGTTCCAAGCAAGCTTAAAAACTTATTGAAAGTAAAGGATATTATCGATGATATTAGTCTGTTCAAAGGGTTGCCGGGAAAGGATGACAGCAAGTATGATTTGGAATTTGGATTTGATAAGATAAGATTTTTCTTTCCAAATAGTAAGACTGAAGGTAATTATGACAAGAGTTTTTTGGAGATTGTAAACAATATATTCTCGTACAAAAAGGTTAGCTATAATTTTATCCTTGGAAGAATGATAGAAAAAATAAGAGAAATTTTCTGCAGGGAGGAATATTTTGATAGTGCGGTTTTACAAGCACTTATGATTATTTTGTATATTACAAAGCTTGGATTGTTTCAAGAAAACAAGAAGGAGGTGAAACTTAAAATGGTTGAGAGGAATGAAAAAAATGCAATGTATTTGGATTTTATTGAAAAAAATCTAGATGTTCTTGATACCGATTTTAAACGTGCAGTGTTTCTTGAAGGCGTATTGGTGGATAAGCTTTTGAATATTCAGTATAAGGAGAGGGGAAGCAAACCCTTTTACAGCCGCTTAAACGGTTTGAAGCTTAACGAGAAGGTGATAAAAAGAATATTCACCGAAGCAGTCAACAAATTAAATGAGTATGATAAAAACTATTATGTGGAACTGGAAAGCTTAATTGCAAATTATTTGTTGTCAAAAAACAATATTTCGGATGATGAAATCAGCTTCTATTTTGTACTCGGTATGACATTGAGCAAAAAGTTTATGAATCCTAAAGATGACAAAGAAGGAGTGAAGGACAATGATTAATAACAGGCAGGAAATTTTGTTTATATATGATGTAAGTGATGCAAACCCTAATGGTGATCCTCTAGATGAGAACAAACCCAGAATTGACGAAGAAACGGGGATTAATATAGTTACAGATGTAAGGCTAAAAAGAACCATAAGAGATTATTTATATTTTTATAAGGGATTTAGTGGAGAAGGTGACAAAGATATCTTCGTCAGAGAGGTTGCAGCAGAAAAGAAAGGCCTTAAGGATGGAAAAGCCAGGGCTAAAGACTTTTCAAACAGCAAAGATGAAGTTTTGAAAAGGGCAATTGATATTAGACTTTTTGGCGGAGTAATTCCATTGGACAAGGACTCAATAACATTTACCGGACCGGTTCAATTCAATATGGGAAGATCCCTTAATAAGGTAACAGTAAATCACATTAAAGGAACCGGAGCATTTGCTTCACAAGAGGGAAAAGACAATAAAACATTCAGGGAAGAATACATCTTACCCTACTCACTTATTGCATTCCATGGAATAATAAATGAAAATGCAGCAAAAGAAACCAATTTAACCGATGAGGATATAGAATTATTAAATGAAGCTATTTGGCAAGGTACCAAAAACCTTATAACCCGTTCAAAAATGGGTCATATGCCCAGATTTCTTATAAGGGTAATATACAAACAAGGCCAAAATTTCTTTATAGGTGATCTACACAAAAAGGTAAGAATATCGTCTGATTTAACGGATGAAAAGATTCGCGGAATTAGTGATTTTAAACTGGATATAAGTGAGCTCCTGGCAGCATTTAAAAAGCAATCCGATAAAATTGAGAAGATTATTTATACCGTTGATGATGGGCTCAAACTTTTAGATAATGAAAAACCGGTAGGTATAGATGAAATTTCAGGAGTAAAAGTAGAAAAAGTCATATATTAATGCGGGGGTTGAATATGAATGAAAAATTTCTGGTATTTGATATATGGGCCGATTATGCTCATTTTAAAAAACCGTATACAACTACTTCACCTCTGACTTTCTCAATACCGCCAAGAACGGTTATAACAGGTATTTTATCGGCAATTATAGGATTTCAAAAGGATGAGTATCATGATGTTTTTACTAAGGAACTTTCAAAAATTGCAGTATCCGTAAAAAAACCGACAAAAAAGGTTCGTATAAGTGAGAACCTTATAAATACTAAGAAGTCATTTAATGTCATTCATGAGCGTACCCAGATAAAAATAGAGTTTCTAAAGGATCCATCATACAGATTTTATGTAAGCCATAAAGATCGAGCACTTTTTGAAAAGATTAAATATTGTTTGTCTAATCATAATTCTGTTTATTCCGTTTCATTGGGATTAAGTGAAAATATGGCAAATTTTAAATTTATAGGAGAATATGAAGCAAAAGAGGAGCTAAAACCTAATGATTTTATCGATATAGCAAGTGCAATACCTGTTATGCAATTATCAAAAGGTAATGTTGATTTTTCAAGAGAAGGAGAATATTTTACCGAAATAATTCCATTGCAAATGGATAAAGAGAGAAAAGTAAAAGAGTACGGGGAAGTGCTTTTTGAAAGGACATGCAACAGTATTTTTTCAAAACCGGAGGTTTATTATAAACTTTTAGGGCTAGGAGAAAATATAGTTCCTTTGTAAAAAGCTCCATTGTAAGAAACAATCGGAGGGGAGAATGGTTATGCTCATATCACATCCGCATAAAAACTTGTACTGCCATCTATACAATACATATAAAATCGGAAATTACATTTTTAAGCAGAAAAGGCTTTCATTTAAAGCCTTTTCTGCAGAGGTCATTGAAGAGATTGTTAAAATCAGTCTTTTGTCCCATGACCTTGGGAAAGCTATGCTGTATTTTCAGGAGTATATGTATGATATTGAAAGCAATAAGCCAAAAATCAGACATAAGGACTCGGATTTGAAAAATCACGGCTTAATATCTGGACTTCTTGCTTTTGTCGTTGCAAGGAAGATGATAAAGGACGATATGGCTGCATTTTTGGTGTATATGGCAGTTTCAAAGCATCATGGAAACTATGACAACATTTCCGATTATTTGTCAAGACCATCATCCAAAAAAGAAATTTCGATCTTAAAAGAACAGTTTGAAAGCATTGATTTGAATGAACTACAGAAGCTTACCGATGACATTGGATTGGAGTTTAAGTTTAGTGATTATAGCTTTGAAAAATTTCTGTCAGATATAGACTACCTGGGAGATATAGAGTTTTTGTACAGTATTGAGCAAAAATTGGTTGGCTTGGAAAGCTATTTGCTTCTCAATCTTGTTTTTTCGATACTTATTTTTTCCGATAAACTGGAAGCGATTTTTCACAGTGAAGGGATGCATATCGATGAATACTTAAAAAGTATCGGTAAAAAGATAAAAATTGACCATAACATTGTGGAAGATTACAAGAGTTCGTTAAATAAAAATGCCAACACTTCTCGATTAAGGGAAGAGGTATATCAAGATGTATTGGAAAGTGTTAAAAATATTGATCTTTCGAAGAAAATATTATCCATCAATCTACCTACAGGATCTGGTAAAACTTTAACTGCACTTAAGTGCGGACTTGTGTTAAGGCAGAGGATGGAGGAGGAAAAAGGAATTCATTCGAAAATTATTTATATTTTGCCGTTTACTTCAGTTATAGAGCAGAATTATGATGTTTTTGCGGATGTTATTAAAAGTGAAGACAATAATGTGCTTTTAAAACATCATCATATGTCTGAGCGTTTTTTTAAAAGTGACGACGGTACAATATATGACGGAAGTATCGGAGAACATCTGGTTGAGACATGGGAATCCGAGATAGTTGTAAGTACATTCGTGCAGTTTTTGCATTCTATTTTGACGAATAAAAATCGTCAGTTAAAGAAATTTCACAATATAGCAAACTCAATAATAATACTGGATGAAGTGCAGAATGTTCCATACAAGTATTGGGGGCTTATAAAGGAAATGCTTATTTCTCTTGGGGAATATTTAAACTGCCGTTTTATTCTTATGACAGCTACCATGCCCCTTATATTTGATGAAGAAGCAGGAGAAATATTTGAACTGGCAAAGAGGAAAGAAAAATATTTTAAAATGTTTAACAGGGTTCAAATAGATGCGAGTTTACTCAGAGAACCTATGAATCTCAATGACTTTAAATACTTGCTTTATAAAGACATCAACGAATATAAAGACAAAAGCTTTCTTATTGTGGTGAATACAATCAAAAGTTCAATAGAAATATATAGATATTTGTATGAAGAGTTTGGAGAGCAAAATGATGTGATTTATCTTTCGACAAATATCATTCCTAAAGAAAGAATAGAAAGAATTAACAGTATTAAAGAAAGCAAATCAAGAAAAATCATTGTGTCGACTCAAATGGTGGAGGCAGGTGTGGATATAGATATAGACAGGGTATACAGGGATTTCGGACCTATGGACAGCATAAATCAAACAGCCGGGAGATGCAACAGGGAAGGGGAAGATGAAAAAGGCTTTGTTACACTGGTTCTTCTCAAAGATGAAAACAACAAAGACAGGGATTATTATAAATATATTTACGATGATATTCTTATGGAATCAACGATAAAGGCAATTGACGGTAAGAATTTGATAGAGGAAAAGGATATACATGAGTTGTCATATTTGTACTTTAACAATCTCAAAAAGTACAGCAGTCGTAACGATAGTGTGTTATTGCTGGAATTGATAAGTAAAATGAACTATAGGGATGCGTTTGAAGATAAAGAGAAAAACAAGCACATTTTTGAGATTATACCTCAGTCCTTTAAGACTGTTGATGTTTTTATTGAAATTGATGATGAAGCTTCTAATGTATGGAGACAAATGGAAGAGATTAAATACATAAAAGACAGATTTGTAAGAAAACGGGAGTTGAACAGAATAAAGAAGGATGTATATCAATATGTTGTGAGTATCCCTGAAACGATTGTGAAAAAGCATATTAATCCGGAAGAGCACGGCTTAAGCAGGATTTCATTTGAGATGTTAGACAATGTATACGATGAAAATACCGGATTTATAAGAGAAGAAATTAATGATTATATTTTCTAGGCAAATTTCTGGAGTACCTGGAATTAAAAAAGGCTTCGGTGTTTTAATTGAATGGGTTAATTAATGTGAGTTCATGGGAAGAAGGAAGGTGAAGCGAAATGAATCTTGTACTAAATACACCCGGCTTGTATCTGGCAAAGCGTGGAGAATGCTTTTTGATTCAACATAGCGATGATAAGGACAGAGAAATATCTGCAAAAAAGGTTGAGCAGATTATGATAACTACTCATGCGGCAATATCAACAGATGCTATAGAATTGGCACTTGACAATAACATAGATATAGTTTTTTTAAGAGGTACTGGAAAGCCTTTAGGCCGGGTTTGGCACAGTAAGCTTGGAAGTATAACTACTATAAGAAGGAAGCAATTATTCCTGCAGGATAAACCATTAGGATTACAGCTTGTAAAGGAATGGATCTCTGAAAAAATTGAAATGCAGGAAGCTCATTTAAGCAAGCTTTCTATGAACAGGAGAGATGAGAGGAGAGAAGCCATAAAGGAAGCGGTTTCAAAATTGAAAGATTTTAGGGAAAAAGTTTTGAATGTCGATAAAGATGCAAAAATTGATGATGTTAGAGGTACTCTTTTGGGATATGAAGGTTCAGCCGGAAGGTTATATTTCAAAATGCTCGGTGAACTTATTCCAAGTCAATACAAATTTGAAGGAAGAAGTAAAAATCCTGCACTTGATCCCTTCAATTGCATGCTGAATTATTCATATGGCATTTTGTATTCCAGTGTGGAAAAAGCATGTATTATTGCAGGCCTTGATCCGTATATAGGGATAATGCATACCGATAATTATAATAAACAGGCTCTTGTGTTTGATTTGGTTGAAATTTACAGGGTTTATATGGATGAAATTGTTTTTAGAATGTTTTCAACTAAAAAGATACAGGATACATTCTTTGATAAGGTTGAAACAGCCTATTACCTTAATAAAGAAGGTAAAAAGGCATTGATAACTGAATACGATGAGGAGTTAAAAAAGAAAATGAAATATCGAGGAAGAAATATTGAATTTGCAAATATCATTCAGTTTGATTGCCACAATATTGCAAATAGAATTTTAATTGAGGGATAAGACATGCTAATATGGGTTATTTACGATATTCAGAAGGATAAATGCAGAAATAATGTCATAAGAAAATGTAAAAATGCCGGTCTCTATAGGGTGCAAAAGAGTGTGTTCTTAGGCGAGGTTGAGGAGAATAAGTTTGACGAATTGAAGCTTGAATTGGAAACCCTTATAAATAAAGATAAAGATTCGGTTTATGTATTTCCCATGAGCCGAAGCGAATTAAAAAAGGCAGGTCTTTTAGGACAGGCGTTTGATAAGGAGTTGGTTACCGATGAAATCATCTCAAAGTTTTTTTAATGAATATGAATATTACATAACGCCATCCGAGGTTATTGAATTTATGTATTGCCCGAGATTTACATACTATATGAAGTGCTTAGGGATATCCCAAAATGAGGAGAAGCGTTTTAAGGTACAGATGGGAAGAGAAATTCATCAAAAAAGAAGTGTTCAGAATAAGGAATATTTAAGAAAAAAGATCAATTCCGTTAAGAGAGAATCTGAAGTAAACATATTGTCTCAAAAATGGCAAATAAAAGGTGTAGTTGATGAAATTCATCTTCTTGAAGATGGAACTATGGCACCCCTTGACTATAAATATGCACCATATGACGGAAAAATTTTTGAAACATATAAGCAACAAATTATATTATACTCATTGATGATTGAAGAAATATACGGTAAAATTGTAAAAAGAGGATTTTTAGTGTATTGCAGGGATGGAAATAAGCTTGTAGAAGTTGAAATAAGTGAAAGTGACAAGTCAGACGCTTTAGATAATTTGACAGAATTTAAAAAGGTGTTATCGGGATATTATCCAAGAGCAACGAAATACAAAGCCAGATGTGCCGATTGTTGTTACAAAAATATTTGCATTTCTTGAGTGAGTGGTTTAAAATGCTGTTGTACGTAGCGTTTGGAGGTCTTGTTCATGAATAAAAAATGTGGGTTTGAGGCGTGTTTTGAATTGAATTTTATAAAAAAATGCCCGTTTTGTTGCAGTCAAAAAAATCTCCAAAGTGTTGTGGTTCTAGGATTACAGTGAAATTTGCTGTTGAAGTGGTACTTCCAGTAAAATAAGGATTGAAACGCTCTGGCATCATCCTCTGTAATATCTGCGAAGATAGTTGAAGTGGTACTTCCAGTAAAATAAGGATTGAAACACGAATCAACTTTACCTTTGAATGAAATTAAGTCCCGTTGAAGTGGTACTTCCAGTAAAATAAGGATTGAAACTAGCTCCAACTGCATCTCTATGATACTTAAATCCAGTTGAAGTGGTACTTCCAGTAAAATAAGGATTGAAACGCTTCTTGTAGACACTCTGAATGATAATATCTTTTTGTTGAAGTGGTACTTCCAGTAAAATAAGGATTGAAACGCATTTTGCACAGCTTTTTCAGCATCAGATATACTTGTTGAAGTGGTACTTCCAGTAAAATAAGGATTGAAACGGGAATCCAGAGCCACTAATCTTGTAGTACATTCAGGTTGAAGTGGTACTTCCAGTAAAATAAGGATTGAAACACCGCTTTGTTCCGATTTCGGGTGTAAGGCTTATTAGTTGAAGTGGTACTTCCAGTAAAATAAGGATTGAAACGTAACAGTGGTGATTGCAACAGCGGTAATTACAACAGTTGAAGTGGTACTTCCAGTAAAATAAGGATTGAAACTATTTTTAATCGATTGTATATCGAATAAGACCACTAGTTGAAGTGGTACTTCCAGTAAAATAAGGATTGAAACTAATATTTTCATGTGCATCATGTATCGGAAACACTGCTCTAGTTGAAGTGGTACTTCCAGTAAAATAAGGATTGAAACAGCCTTCATCCCAGTGACTAAAGTCGTGGGCTTTCGGTTGAAGTGGTACTTCCAGTAAAATAAGGATTGAAACATTCATTAGATATTCACCACCTATCTAATTATAGTTGAAGTGGTACTTCCAGTAAAATAAGGATTGAAACTCCAATTTATTCAAGTTTACATTATAGAGAGAATTTGTTGAAGTGGTACTTCCAGTAAAATAAGGATTGAAACTGATATTTCATAACAAAGTCAATTATTGTATATCCTGTTGAAGTGGTACTTCCAGTAAAATAAGGATTGAAACACTTTAAACGACAACGACAATCCAATTGAGAGAGACGTTGAAGTGGTACTTCCAGTAAAATAAGGATTGAAACACGGAAGGAGGTGATAATATGCCAAGTGCTACACCTGTTGAAGTGGTACTTCCAGTAAAATAAGGATTGAAACATCTAGGGAAAAAGACGGTAAAAGAATTATTTTTTGGTTGAAGTGGTACTTCCAGTAAAATAAGGATTGAAACCAGGGATTCGGCAGTTATAATTGACTTAACGGACGCGTTGAAGTGGTACTTCCAGTAAAATAAGGATTGAAACATTGTTTTGCATTATATCCAGTATTGTCACTATAAAGTTGAAGTGGTACTTCCAGTAAAATAAGGATTGAAACCACTTAATAAAGTAACAATATAAAATTTGAAAGTAGGTTGAAGTGGTACTTCCAGTAAAATAAGGATTGAAACGTGAATCTTATAGAGTACGCACAAGATTTAGCAACTAGTTGAAGTGGTACTTCCAGTAAAATAAGGATTGAAACAAATGAAGTTAGGACCAATAATAAACAAAAATGATAGTTGAAGTGGTACTTCCAGTAAAATAAGGATTGAAACTAAATTTACTTTTGATACTATGGATGTGGAAATTATGGTTGAAGTGGTACTTCCAGTAAAATAAGGATTGAAACCCTTATTGAGTTCCTTGACCCCACAAAATTGGGAGGTTGAAGTGGTACTTCCAGTAAAATAAGGATTGAAACACTTTAAAATCTGCTGCAGAACTTTCCCTTAATCGTGTTGAAGTGGTACTTCCAGTAAAATAAGGATTGAAACAATATTAATATAATATTATAAAATAGTGAGATATAACAGTTGAAGTGGTACTTCCAGTAAAATAAGGATTGAAACAAAGCATAAGGAGGTTTTATATTTGCGTAATGGTTGGTTGAAGTGGTACTTCCAGTAAAATAAGGATTGAAACTTATTTCTTGTATTAATTCCCTTGAATATTCCATAAGTTGAAGTGGTACTTCCAGTAAAATAAGGATTGAAACCCTTGTTAGCGTTACCTCTTGTCACATGATACATACGTTGAAGTGGTACTTCCAGTAAAATAAGGATTGAAACTCTCCAAGTTTTGAAGCTTGCTCAATTGCAACAACTGGTTGAAGTGGTACTTCCAGTAAAATAAGGATTGAAACATGTAAGTACTAAATCAGCCGCATTTCCCATAGTAGGTTGAAGTGGTACTTCCAGTAAAATAAGGATTGAAACCCCTTATGCTCGCCTAAAGCGGTTCTAAAGGCATTTGTTGAAGTGGTACTTCCAGTAAAATAAGGATTGAAACACCAACTCCTTAATATAAAATTGTTATTTGGTCTGTGTTGAAGTGGTACTTCCAGTAAAATAAGGATTGAAACCACTTTATTTGTGTATTAATGAAGATGAAGAATTAAGTTGAAGTGGTACTTCCAGTAAAATAAGGATTGAAACATTCCAGTTTGCTCATCTAATTCTTGTGCCATATATTGTTGAAGTGGTACTTCCAGTAAAATAAGGATTGAAACCCTTCATTAGCAAAACAAGTTATAGAGAATCCTTCTGGTTGAAGTGGTACTTCCAGTAAAATAAGGATTGAAACTATCTGCAAAGTAATAGCTGTTATATGTGTCAAGTTGTTGAAGTGGTACTTCCAGTAAAATAAGGATTGAAACTATTCTAAAAATAAATTTTTAATATAACTCTTACATGTTGAAGTGGTACTTCCAGTAAAATAAGGATTGAAACTATGTTACTTATTAATGCCGTTTTTGTCCAATCAATGTTGAAGTGGTACTTCCAGTAAAATAAGGATTGAAACAGTGTGATTCATATCTGATGTTATATTTTTCAAATAGTTGAAGTGGTACTTCCAGTAAAATAAGGATTGAAACAGTATCCTGCTATTGCGTTTGACCTCTGTTTTCCGTGTTGAAGTGGTACTTCCAGTAAAATAAGGATTGAAACTTGAGTTTGTCTTGTAATAATTGTTCTCTTTTCTGCGTTGAAGTGGTACTTCCAGTAAAATAAGGATTGAAACTTGAAAAAAGAACATTGTATTCCAGACCAGTTGTTGGTTGAAGTGGTACTTCCAGTAAAATAAGGATTGAAACTGAAAAAGCCTCTGAACCATCTTGCATAATTATGTCTAGTTGAAGTGGTACTTCCAGTAAAATAAGGATTGAAACCATACTAACATTCATAATCACCCTTTCATAATCTTCAGTTGAAGTGGTACTTCCAGTAAAATAAGGATTGAAACTGTAATTATACTGGACCGATTAATTACCATTATATTAGTTGAAGTGGTACTTCCAGTAAAATAAGGATTGAAACTTGTCACGAACTGCATTCATGGCTTCTTCTATTTCTTGTTGAAGTGGTACTTCCAGTAAAATAAGGATTGAAACAAATGACCAAACAACAAATTCTTTCCATGGCTAAAGGTTGAAGTGGTACTTCCAGTAAAATAAGGATTGAAACCTCATAATTACACTCCTAACTTTGTTCAAAATGATGGTTGAAGTGGTACTTCCAGTAAAATAAGGATTGAAACATATTAATTATGTAGTGAATGATAAATATGGCTTGTGTTGAAGTGGTACTTCCAGTAAAATAAGGATTGAAACTATCTGAACGTGGATATAAATTATGTCCAGAGACTGTTGAAGTGGTACTTCCAGTAAAATAAGGATTGAAACTGATTTTGTCTAAAGTCAAACTTATTCATTACATATGTTGAAGTGGTACTTCCAGTAAAATAAGGATTGAAACTGATAAACAACACCATGTTTCATTAATTCTTCACGAGTTGAAGTGGTACTTCCAGTAAAATAAGGATTGAAACATGTACGCCATAGCACCTGGACGATACAATGCATTAGTTGAAGTGGTACTTCCAGTAAAATAAGGATTGAAACCAAAACTCTGCAAAATCTTCAGGTGAAGTTTTAATGTTGAAGTGGTACTTCCAGTAAAATAAGGATTGAAACACTGAACTACAGAATCAGCTTGGACATAGTAGTATTGTTGAAGTGGTACTTCCAGTAAAATAAGGATTGAAACTAGTGATTGCATCGGTGGCAAGACGGGTACGCACAAGTTGAAGTGGTACTTCCAGTAAAATAAGGATTGAAACTCGCTCATGATAACATGCAAGGCCGGGATATCTTCAGTTGAAGTGGTACTTCCAGTAAAATAAGGATTGAAACGTTGTAGTAACGAAACAACAGCCATGTGATAAAGCTGTTGAAGTGGTACTTCCAGTAAAATAAGGATTGAAACTTGATTCCCCTTTCTTCAAAACCTTTTTGACAGATATGTTGAAGTGGTACTTCCAGTAAAATAAGGATTGAAACACTTCTTAACCATATATAAAACATCTCCTTTGTTAGGTTGAAGTGGTACTTCCAGTAAAATAAGGATTGAAACCGGTGAAATAACAACTGATAATATATATATGATTTGTTGAAGTGGTACTTCCAGTAAAATAAGGATTGAAACTATCATATCGCCATAACTAGATGGCTTGAGGGATGCTGTTGAAGTGGTACTTCCAGTAAAATAAGGATTGAAACTCTAGTAACAGCAACACGGTAACAGGCAACGCTTGCAACAGTTGAAGTGGTACTTCCAGTAAAATAAGGATTGAAACCCTTTTCCATTTTTTACAACCTCCTAATATGTATTTGTTGAAGTGGTACTTCCAGTAAAATAAGGATTGAAACAAATCATTGTATGAGCAATACGGAAACCAGGCGTATGTTGAAGTGGTACTTCCAGTAAAATAAGGATTGAAACAATAAAGCCTGTTTAGGCTTTATTTTTTTGCTTATATAGTTGAAGTGGTACTTCCAGTAAAATAAGGATTGAAACCGCTTGTTTCAGTAAACCACCATCAAAGTTGTTTAGTTGAAGTGGTACTTCCAGTAAAATAAGGATTGAAACTATAGGATGTGTAGCAGACAACTTGCAAAAATGTAGGTTGAAGTGGTACTTCCAGTAAAATAAGGATTGAAACATAATCTAATTCTATATCTGCTTCTTTTGGCAACATGTTGAAGTGGTACTTCCAGTAAAATAAGGATTGAAACACTCAAGCAATAGAAAGAAATAAAAGAGACGAATTAGAGTTGAAGTGGTACTTCCAGTAAAATAAGGATTGAAACTTTTTTGACTAAGATTGTGAGGAGCACAGCTAAGACGTTGAAGTGGTACTTCCAGTAAAATAAGGATTGAAACCTGAGTTATAAAAACATAAAAAAAAGAGGCTTATGCCGTTGAAGTGGTACTTCCAGTAAAATAAGGATTGAAACCCTAGCTAAAGTATAAAAACATAAAAAAAAGAGGCTGTTGAAGTGGTACTTCCAGTAAAATAAGGATTGAAACAATGTTTTCTGGCTAGTACAGCAGCCATTGTTGACTTGTTGAAGTGGTACTTCCAGTAAAATAAGGATTGAAACAAATTAAGGGAGAAAATTCTCTCCCTTAATTAAAATGTTGAAGTGGTACTTCCAGTAAAATAAGGATTGAAACTCTTAAATATAATAAGGAGGTTAAACATAATGAGAAGTTGAAGTGGTACTTCCAGTAAAATAAGGATTGAAACAAGATATTATACAGGAATTACTTAAATATAATCATAGTTGAAGTGGTACTTCCAGTAAAATAAGGATTGAAACTATCCATAAATACGTTCAGGCTCTTCTATTCTAATAGTTGAAGTGGTACTTCCAGTAAAATAAGGATTGAAACCATACGATTTCTTATCCTTTCCTTCGCCTATAGTTGTGTTGAAGTGGTACTTCCAGTAAAATAAGGATTGAAACTATTATCAACGTCAATTTTACCTTATTATGATTAATGTTGAAGTGGTACTTCCAGTAAAATAAGGATTGAAACTCTATTAATCGAAATACCTAAAAATTGTCCACTTAGGTTGAAGTGGTACTTCCAGTAAAATAAGGATTGAAACATTTTCAATAGAAGACCTATAATTATTCCGACAGCCGTTGAAGTGGTACTTCCAGTAAAATAAGGATTGAAACATAATTAGCTCTTGAAACGTTGGAAACGTTGGCAATTGTTGAAGTGGTACTTCCAGTAAAATAAGGATTGAAACTGTCTAAAGGGAAAATGACATTATCTGAACTACAAGGTTGAAGTGGTACTTCCAGTAAAATAAGGATTGAAACAGTAATGGTAATTCGGCTATTATTTCTTCTAACTCGGTTGAAGTGGTACTTCCAGTAAAATAAGGATTGAAACTCTTCCCACCTATCTCCATTGTATTCTCCTATCTGATGTTGAAGTGGTACTTCCAGTAAAATAAGGATTGAAACTCCTAAGAAAGAAGCTGTTGAAATATTTTCTGCTATGTTGAAGTGGTACTTCCAGTAAAATAAGGATTGAAACTTATCCATGATAACCTCCTTGTTTTCTGTAAGTATTTGTTGAAGTGGTACTTCCAGTAAAATAAGGATTGAAACTATTGTGTTATTACATCATCAAAGCACTTTTTAACAAGTTGAAGTGGTACTTCCAGTAAAATAAGGATTGAAACAAAATGTATGACTATAGCACAAAAACAGAGGCAGAAAGTTGAAGTGGTACTTCCAGTAAAATAAGGATTGAAACCAAAAGCTAATAATTCTTTTTTGTTTCTAAATGTCAGTTGAAGTGGTACTTCCAGTAAAATAAGGATTGAAACCCATAAAGTTACATGGCAAGAAGATGAGCAAGAAATGGTTGAAGTGGTACTTCCAGTAAAATAAGGATTGAAACTCATCATCGTTTGGGAACTCATCTCCGGACTTCGTTGTTGAAGTGGTACTTCCAGTAAAATAAGGATTGAAACTTACAATACGCCCGCATTTTGTTATGTAACCACTTAGTTGAAGTGGTACTTCCAGTAAAATAAGGATTGAAACAGTAATGGTAATTCGGCTATTGTTTCTTCAAGTTCGGTTGAAGTGGTACTTCCAGTAAAATAAGGATTGAAACATCTACTATTTCGCCATGTTCCCATATCCTGCATGCTGTTGAAGTGGTACTTCCAGTAAAATAAGGATTGAAACCAATTCTTCCCAATAGCATCCTTCCTTGGTCCACTAGTTGAAGTGGTACTTCCAGTAAAATAAGGATTGAAACACCGTATCGATACAATTTTACTTCAACCAATACACTGTTGAAGTGGTACTTCCAGTAAAATAAGGATTGAAACCGGTTGGAGATGTCGAAACCAGCGAAGTTAAGACCGGTTGAAGTGGTACTTCCAGTAAAATAAGGATTGAAACCATTATTGTAATGTATATCACAATAACATGTATTTGTTGAAGTGGTACTTCCAGTAAAATAAGGATTGAAACTTGTCTATAACAGAACGATAAACGAAGGAGTTACCTTGTTGAAGTGGTACTTCCAGTAAAATAAGGATTGAAACTATCTGAACGTGGATATAAATTATGTCCAGAGACTGTTGAAGTGGTACTTCCAGTAAAATAAGGATTGAAACATAATTAAGTTTTCACCTCCACCTCCACCAACAAAGGTTGAAGTGGTACTTCCAGTAAAATAAGGATTGAAACGCTGTTTCTTCCTCACAAAATACGACAGTTGAAACTCGTTGAAGTGGTACTTCCAGTAAAATAAGGATTGAAACCTTTCTAATTATATTATACACGATAGCGTGTATAATGTTGAAGTGGTACTTCCAGTAAAATAAGGATTGAAACTTTTTAAGTCACGCGATGCAAATACAAAAACCATAGGTTGAAGTGGTACTTCCAGTAAAATAAGGATTGAAACTATGTTACTTATTAATGCCGTTTTTGTCCAATCAATGTTGAAGTGGTACTTCCAGTAAAATAAGGATTGAAACCCATTGTGCCGATTCCATGACCTTAGGCATACTTTTGGTTGAAGTGGTACTTCCAGTAAAATAAGGATTGAAACCAAGTTCAGCCTTTTGACTCAGTAAGGTCCAATAAGGTTGAAGTGGTACTTCCAGTAAAATAAGGATTGAAACACTAAAGTATTAAAAAAAATATATTATAGTAAGCGTGTTGAAGTGGTACTTCCAGTAAAATAAGGATTGAAACGCTTGCATAGTATGTTCATATTATATCTATATCCAGGTTGAAGTGGTACTTCCAGTAAAATAAGGATTGAAACATTCTCTTGGGTCTGTCTTCTAGCCTGCCATCTCTGGTTGAAGTGGTACTTCCAGTAAAATAAGGATTGAAACCTCCCGCAAGAATTGAATGGGCACTTGATGGACTATCGTTGAAGTGGTACTTCCAGTAAAATAAGGATTGAAACTTATAGTATCAAATATGTATACAATGTTTTCATTTTGTTGAAGTGGTACTTCCAGTAAAATAAGGATTGAAACTATAAATCAAGATTTTAAAAGCCTATCGCCGCCAATGTTGAAGTGGTACTTCCAGTAAAATAAGGATTGAAACTCTCCAAGTTTTGAAGCTTGTTCAATTGCAACAACTGTTGAAGTGGTACTTCCAGTAAAATAAGGATTGAAACATGATTTTATTTTTGTACATTTTCTACAATATCCTTGTTGAAGTGGTACTTCCAGTAAAATAAGGATTGAAACAAGTTAAGCAACAGAGCTACGAGTTAGGAGAAATGCGTTGAAGTGGTACTTCCAGTAAAATAAGGATTGAAACATGTAAGTACTAAATCAGTCGCATTTCCCATAGTAGGTTGAAGTGGTACTTCCAGTAAAATAAGGATTGAAACTTAACCATACCAGCATAATTCTTTTTAAAGTCTTTTGTTGAAGTGGTACTTCCAGTAAAATAAGGATTGAAACAGCATAACGACGGGCAGACGGTTCCTCTTGTATGGAGTTGAAGTGGTACTTCCAGTAAAATAAGGATTGAAACAGTCGTTGAAATGTAAATTGTATTATAATGCAAGAGGTTGAAGTGGTACTTCCAGTAAAATAAGGATTGAAACTCTTGTGGTCTTATCATAGTGCCATCTGAAGCATAAGTTGAAGTGGTACTTCCAGTAAAATAAGGATTGAAACCTTCTTAGGAATATTGATTTAGATAACAATGAAATGGTTGAAGTGGTACTTCCAGTAAAATAAGGATTGAAACATATTACTACATTTGATAATATCGGATATTATTTTGGTTGAAGTGGTACTTCCAGTAAAATAAGGATTGAAACACCAAAAGCTCTTAAACGCCTCCGGTCAGGTGGTTGGTTGAAGTGGTACTTCCAGTAAAATAAGGATTGAAACATAATGCTTTTAAGTTCATAGACTTAATCTCCTTTGTTGAAGTGGTACTTCCAGTAAAATAAGGATTGAAACGCCATCGTGTTCGACCTCGCTTTCCGGCTCTACACCGTTGAAGTGGTACTTCCAGTAAAATAAGGATTGAAACATCTTTCTACAATAAAAACCCTGTCTGTATCGTCGTGTTGAAGTGGTACTTCCAGTAAAATAAGGATTGAAACTAATTTCTTGAATATTCTCAAACATCTTCCTTCCCTGTTGAAGTGGTACTTCCAGTAAAATAAGGATTGAAACTCTCATTGTTGATGAGAGCAACTTGGTGAAAAACTTGTTGAAGTGGTACTTCCAGTAAAATAAGGATTGAAACAAACTGTTCATGGCGTGACCTCCTTTTTCTCAATCATGTTGAAGTGGTACTTCCAGTAAAATAAGGATTGAAACTGATTCTCCTTGACTTCGAAAACAAGGGGAAGTACAAGTTGAAGTGGTACTTCCAGTAAAATAAGGATTGAAACTCTCCAAGTTTTGAAGCTTGCTCAATTGCAACAACTGTTGAAGTGGTACTTCCAGTAAAATAAGGATTGAAACTTTTCTACAATAATATCAGGCTCAACAATCTTACATCGTTGAAGTGGTACTTCCAGTAAAATAAGGATTGAAACTCAAATTTGAGAAGGTTTTAAATCTTGAATATAAAGGTTGAAGTGGTACTTCCAGTAAAATAAGGATTGAAACTCAACCCACAAAGAATAAAAAAGGTAATTATAAAACAGTTGAAGTGGTACTTCCAGTAAAATAAGGATTGAAACAAGATTATGTTGGTAAGGTTGATGTACTTGTGTTTGGTTGAAGTGGTACTTCCAGTAAAATAAGGATTGAAACTTGCAAAGAAGTAGAAAATATTATAATAACGGATATAGTTGAAGTGGTACTTCCAGTAAAATAAGGATTGAAACCCAGTATAAATAATGGCTTCCTCGTCGGATGTCTCGGTTGAAGTGGTACTTCCAGTAAAATAAGGATTGAAACTGTACTCAATAATATCTATAATCATTTGCCGAGTACGTTGAAGTGGTACTTCCAGTAAAATAAGGATTGAAACATTGAAACTACTGAATATGGCTTATCGAAGAAAAATGTTGAAGTGGTACTTCCAGTAAAATAAGGATTGAAACAGGAATAACAGCGGAAGGGTTATATATTTAGAAATGGTTGAAGTGGTACTTCCAGTAAAATAAGGATTGAAACAAGGACAAAAGAACTGTGTGATTATTAAATTAAGAAGTTGAAGTGGTACTTCCAGTAAAATAAGGATTGAAACTATATTCCTGTTCTCCTTGCTTCTTTTAGAGGACTGTTGAAGTGGTACTTCCAGTAAAATAAGGATTGAAACCCCTTATCCATTGGCTTCCAAAATATCACCCACCAGGTTGAAGTGGTACTTCCAGTAAAATAAGGATTGAAACGGCATCGTGTTCGACCTCGCTTTCCCTGATTACCGGGTTGAAGTGGTACTTCCAGTAAAATAAGGATTGAAACCTTCTCCATTCTTCTTTAATTACTTTTCTGCTTTTTGTTGAAGTGGTACTTCCAGTAAAATAAGGATTGAAACATAGATTATTACATAACTGAATTTCTTTCAATATTAGTTGAAGTGGTACTTCCAGTAAAATAAGGATTGAAACCCTATAATAATGTATCTGAAAAAAAATGGTTCAAAGTTGAAGTGGTACTTCCAGTAAAATAAGGATTGAAACCATGCTATCAACTCCTACGGGTTCATTTATTTCCCCGTTGAAGTGGTACTTCCAGTAAAATAAGGATTGAAACTTAATGCTAGGACTGTCCTAATTACTGCCGCAATAGGTTGAAGTGGTACTTCCAGTAAAATAAGGATTGAAACAAAGAAGCGGCGTTCGCAAGAAAACAAGCAGAATTGTTGAAGTGGTACTTCCAGTAAAATAAGGATTGAAACAAGCTGCTGCTTCATCAATGGTCATGTTCTCAGTTTGTTGAAGTGGTACTTCCAGTAAAATAAGGATTGAAACATATTTCAGGCATATCCTCACCTATCCTTTCAACTGGTTGAAGTGGTACTTCCAGTAAAATAAGGATTGAAACAACCACTTATTCCCGGCGACTGTTAAGTAAGTGCACGTTGAAGTGGTACTTCCAGTAAAATAAGGATTGAAACCTGACATCTGTCTCCCTCCTTTCAAACCGCCAGCTTGTTGAAGTGGTACTTCCAGTAAAATAAGGATTGAAACCATTTCATCCTTCCTCACCCTCGCTCTTATTTGGTTGTTGAAGTGGTACTTCCAGTAAAATAAGGATTGAAACTCCTTATACAGCCCGTACGGCAGGGTGAGATTAATGGTTGAAGTGGTACTTCCAGTAAAATAAGGATTGAAACTTAGCCACCACCAGTCATCTATTGGTTCTATCACGTGTTGAAGTGGTACTTCCAGTAAAATAAGGATTGAAACCTAGCCATACGCCGCCTGATTGTCTTATCTCTCCATGTTGAAGTGGTACTTCCAGTAAAATAAGGATTGAAACAGTATTTCAATGGCTTTCAGTATGACCGGGTCTTTTGTTGAAGTGGTACTTCCAGTAAAATAAGGATTGAAACTAAACGGTGGTAATACCGACTGCAGCATGTCCGTAAGTTGAAGTGGTACTTCCAGTAAAATAAGGATTGAAACCGAAACTAATTGTATATAATTAGTCTATAACGAAATGTTGAAGTGGTACTTCCAGTAAAATAAGGATTGAAACCAAATATATAGGAATGGTATATTAATTGATGAGAGAGGTTGAAGTGGTACTTCCAGTAAAATAAGGATTGAAACTCCGTTACAACTGTATGGCCCGCAACCTCATGCGGTTGTTGAAGTGGTACTTCCAGTAAAATAAGGATTGAAACCAAATTATATAAGGAAGTAATATCTGAAACAACAGAGTTGAAGTGGTACTTCCAGTAAAATAAGGATTGAAACTATATTCCACAACTGTTCAAAGGTCTTAGCACAGGAGTTGAAGTGGTACTTCCAGTAAAATAAGGATTGAAACCTGTCAGCACAGGAAGTTTGAATGCTTCAATTGTACAGTTGAAGTGGTACTTCCAGTAAAATAAGGATTGAAACTCACTATTAGGTTCGCTTAGATTCTTATTCCTGAGTTGTTGAAGTGGTACTTCCAGTAAAATAAGGATTGAAACACTATTTTGGTGTAAATGAGAAGATCCTTCAAAACAGTTGAAGTGGTACTTCCAGTAAAATAAGGATTGAAACTCCTCAATGCCACCAAATAACGAGTCTGACATCTGAGTTGAAGTGGTACTTCCAGTAAAATAAGGATTGAAACCTCTTTGAAGTTCATTTCTGATATTGTCAGTGATGGTTGAAGTGGTACTTCCAGTAAAATAAGGATTGAAACTTACTAATGGCAATACAACCTTTGCCAGTTCATTAAAGTTGAAGTGGTACTTCCAGTAAAATAAGGATTGAAACCCCTCTTATTTTCATTTTGATTCCTCCATTCTTTCGGTTGAAGTGGTACTTCCAGTAAAATAAGGATTGAAACATGCCGTATACTCTTTCCATGGCCGATTTCAGTATAAGTTGAAGTGGTACTTCCAGTAAAATAAGGATTGAAACTTTCAATAGGTAGAAGTATTTCATTTCCAATAAAAAGTTGAAGTGGTACTTCCAGTAAAATAAGGATTGAAACCTATTAATTCTTGAAATGTTGGCATTCTTTCACCTAGTTGAAGTGGTACTTCCAGTAAAATAAGGATTGAAACAGTCTCTTGTTCCTTCTGGACTTTCAATTGTAATAGGTTGAAGTGGTACTTCCAGTAAAATAAGGATTGAAACTCGGCTCTCCTATGTATTTTTCTGGGATATCATAAGGTTGAAGTGGTACTTCCAGTAAAATAAGGATTGAAACTTGGTTGAAAATGTACGCTAAACTGAGTTGGAAATGGTTGAAGTGGTACTTCCAGTAAAATAAGGATTGAAACCCTTTACTGTGCTTGCAAAACTTTTCAATGAACTCGTTGAAGTGGTACTTCCAGTAAAATAAGGATTGAAACATACCAATGATTACAGCCTGCGGCCTTCCAAACTTAAGTTGAAGTGGTACTTCCAGTAAAATAAGGATTGAAACTTATATAAAAATTGGCGACATGGAATTCTTCGGCAAGTTGAAGTGGTACTTCCAGTAAAATAAGGATTGAAACTGGACACTACTAAATTTTTGTACCGCCTTGCAACAATAGTTGAAGTGGTACTTCCAGTAAAATAAGGATTGAAACCTTGTTCCCGCTACAATGTTAAGTGCTGGTCCATCAAGTTGAAGTGGTACTTCCAGTAAAATAAGGATTGAAACTGATCAATGACCAAAGTCCTGTTCTAGGCAGCGAAGGGTTGAAGTGGTACTTCCAGTAAAATAAGGATTGAAACTCAAGCCGCGGCAACAGGACTAAGGCCGGAACTAATGGTTGAAGTGGTACTTCCAGTAAAATAAGGATTGAAACTATACAGTTTTTGTGCTGTTATCTGCCAGCCAAAAAGTTGAAGTGGTACTTCCAGTAAAATAAGGATTGAAACAATGGATTGCTTGATTTATGGGCTGGTGCTCCCCTGGTTGAAGTGGTACTTCCAGTAAAATAAGGATTGAAACTAACGGTGTTGACCTGCAAGAGATAGTTAACAACGGGTTGAAGTGGTACTTCCAGTAAAATAAGGATTGAAACTATATAACCCCATCAACCTACAAGCCTTATTCCTTAGTTGAAGTGGTACTTCCAGTAAAATAAGGATTGAAACTGAAAATAGATTTATACGGCACATTAAAAATGAATGAGTTGAAGTGGTACTTCCAGTAAAATAAGGATTGAAACTCAGCAGATATCCAACCTATTTGCTCGCCGTCTCTTGTTGAAGTGGTACTTCCAGTAAAATAAGGATTGAAACGCTTGATGTAGTAGGAATCTATATTGTACCCCTCGAGTTGAAGTGGTACTTCCAGTAAAATAAGGATTGAAACCTTCATTTACATTTCTGTACAAGTATTCATCAAAAATGGTTGAAGTGGTACTTCCAGTAAAATAAGGATTGAAACTACTCATCCGGCAATAACTGAATACAACAAAACATCAAGTTGAAGTGGTACTTCCAGTAAAATAAGGATTGAAACGATTAATATCGTTTTGCAATATGATTCTCCAAGCGGTTGAAGTGGTACTTCCAGTAAAATAAGGATTGAAACTTTGCATTTTGGTAACATAGCAATTATAATTGTAAAGTTGAAGTGGTACTTCCAGTAAAATAAGGATTGAAACGCTACACAGGTGCAAAACCAAAAGTGCAGACTAAACTGGTTGAAGTGGTACTTCCAGTAAAATAAGGATTGAAACATGCTGATAATTCATATTCTCTTTGTTCGTTTTCAGGTTGAAGTGGTACTTCCAGTAAAATAAGGATTGAAACATAATAATCCCTGTTAATATCCAACATACGCCAAACAGTTGAAGTGGTACTTCCAGTAAAATAAGGATTGAAACCCCGCCGCCATTCCTCCCGGCGTTCTCCCCCGGATAGTTGAAGTGGTACTTCCAGTAAAATAAGGATTGAAACTTTTTAGAAGTTGTGAAAGATTTGAAGATTATAAAGAGTTGAAGTGGTACTTCCAGTAAAATAAGGATTGAAACATTATGTCAGTAAATAAGCTGATAAATACTGGCAGAGTTGAAGTGGTACTTCCAGTAAAATAAGGATTGAAACGCTGCATAAAATGCTGGAATAGGATAGCCTTCTATCGTTGAAGTGGTACTTCCAGTAAAATAAGGATTGAAACGCGTACCAGCACTTTTTTAAGTTATGCCATCTAAAACGTTGAAGTGGTACTTCCAGTAAAATAAGGATTGAAACTGGCAATTGACTACTTGACAGGGCTTATTGTTGCTGGTTGAAGTGGTACTTCCAGTAAAATAAGGATTGAAACTCTCGTCGTCGCAGGCTGTGTTGGAGATTCGCAAATGTTGAAGTGGTACTTCCAGTAAAATAAGGATTGAAACTGAGATCCGGAAGCGAAAAAAAATATTGTATACAGCAGGTTGAAGTGGTACTTCCAGTAAAATAAGGATTGAAACAGCGTCCGTCCATGCAGGAAGTACGCGGGTATTTCAAGTTGAAGTGGTACTTCCAGTAAAATAAGGATTGAAACTGATGTGTCCGCTGTTTCCTTACCGGCAAACGGTGAGTTGAAGTGGTACTTCCAGTAAAATAAGGATTGAAACACTTCCCCCAGCCGGTTCTTATGAGCCGGCTAATATTTGTTGAAGTGGTACTTCCAGTAAAATAAGGATTGAAACAACTCCTGCACATGTTCATTTTTGGCATTGTGTCTCGTTGAAGTGGTACTTCCAGTAAAATAAGGATTGAAACCCCGCATCGACCATGGTCATAAGCTGTGGCAATACTGTTGAAGTGGTACTTCCAGTAAAATAAGGATTGAAACACTTTGATGCATTGCTGGCGTACTGGAGCCGGTTGGCTGTGAAAGTTGAAGTGGTACTTCCAGTAAAATAAGGATTGAAACTGAAGCAGGCGAGAAAATGACAAATTACATAGTTGAGTTGAAGTGGTACTTCCAGTAAAATAAGGATTGAAACGTAATAAGTCCGTTGCGAATTTCCTCGTGCAGTTCCTTGTTGAAGTGGTACTTCCAGTAAAATAAGGATTGAAACTTTTTCTAAGTGTTTCCACCTTGCCAGAAACAAAATGTTGAAGTGGTACTTCCAGTAAAATAAGGATTGAAACTTGTAATTACAGGCCTGACTTGATACGTCCCAAAGTTGTTGAAGTGGTACTTCCAGTAAAATAAGGATTGAAACTTGACGCTATCCGTTCCCAGGCACGAGAATTTAGCAATGTTGAAGTGGTACTTCCAGTAAAATAAGGATTGAAACATTATAACATTAGAATGATTCAGGACCAAGAAGCGAGTTGAAGTGGTACTTCCAGTAAAATAAGGATTGAAACTTGTTGATTCGGCACAGGTAGACCACATCAAGAACAGTTGAAGTGGTACTTCCAGTAAAATAAGGATTGAAACTAAGTTCGCATAAGGAACATATCGCGAGATGGTGAAGTTGAAGTGGTACTTCCAGTAAAATAAGGATTGAAACTCACGCCCGCATCGGCGGCTATCTCTTTGATAAACCGTTGAAGTGGTACTTCCAGTAAAATAAGGATTGAAACCTCTTTGAAGTTCATTTCTGATATTGTCAGTGATAAGTTGAAGTGGTACTTCCAGTAAAATAAGGATTGAAACCTCGTTTAGGTCAGATATTTGGAGCAGCGTTTGAAGGTTGAAGTGGTACTTCCAGTAAAATAAGGATTGAAACCTAAAGCTATATTGTCATTTCTATCAGTTTTTACTGGTTGAAGTGGTACTTCCAGTAAAATAAGGATTGAAACCTGGTATTTCTTTTCGCATCATTTCTTCCATTTCTTCGTTGAAGTGGTACTTCCAGTAAAATAAGGATTGAAACATCGTGCTATCCATAGATTCGCCTTCAACTCCACGTGTTGAAGTGGTACTTCCAGTAAAATAAGGATTGAAACAGCTTTTCATTGCTTTGTCTATTACCTGAGCCTTTTGTTGAAGTGGTACTTCCAGTAAAATAAGGATTGAAACATATTTCCACACTCGCATTCACATAGCCAAGCGGTATGTTGAAGTGGTACTTCCAGTAAAATAAGGATTGAAACCTTTCATAAATATTACCTCCTCATTAACCATAATATGTTGAAGTGGTACTTCCAGTAAAATAAGGATTGAAACCCGCCCTTAAAAGTCTTGATCCAGTGCCGGCATGAGTTGAAGTGGTACTTCCAGTAAAATAAGGATTGAAACTCTGATTCCACTCTTCGCAAAGCAAAACATGATGGAGTTGAAGTGGTACTTCCAGTAAAATAAGGATTGAAACTCTGACCCATTAGCCAAGTCAATTCCAATTATGTAAGGTTGAAGTGGTACTTCCAGTAAAATAAGGATTGAAACATTCTCCCTCTATATTTCCCCATTGAATAGTTTTTGCGTTGAAGTGGTACTTCCAGTAAAATAAGGATTGAAACTTTTCTCCATACAAAGCAAAATAATCATTAAATAAAGTTGAAGTGGTACTTCCAGTAAAATAAGGATTGAAACACAATCTTCTTTTTTATTTCCATAGAACGCAACCCCGTTGAAGTGGTACTTCCAGTAAAATAAGGATTGAAACATTCTCTTGTACCAATCGGACTTTCAATTGTAATAGAGTTGAAGTGGTACTTCCAGTAAAATAAGGATTGAAACTTTATAAATCCATATGAAGGTGACTTACGAAGTCAACCTCTTGTTGAAGTGGTACTTCCAGTAAAATAAGGATTGAAACGAGCATTTGATGAATTGGACAGAATAACAAATAATAGTTGAAGTGGTACTTCCAGTAAAATAAGGATTGAAACTGTCGTCTTTTCGGTACTGCAGACGTAAAAGAACAGGTTGAAGTGGTACTTCCAGTAAAATAAGGATTGAAACTCAGTAGGAAAAGCATTAACAGTATATGGTGCGTCAGTTGAAGTGGTACTTCCAGTAAAATAAGGATTGAAACCATCAATCAGAAATTACACTGATACTGCTGATACTGGTTGAAGTGGTACTTCCAGTAAAATAAGGATTGAAACATCGTAATATGATAAATGAATTTTTAGATAGTTCAGTTGAAGTGGTACTTCCAGTAAAATAAGGATTGAAACTCCTTTTGATAGAAATGACCCAAGAGTTAGAGGTTGAAGTGGTACTTCCAGTAAAATAAGGATTGAAACAACAGGTTCAAGACGTCGGAGGATGTGTTAAAACAAGTTGAAGTGGTACTTCCAGTAAAATAAGGATTGAAACATTGCTGTTTGTTTGAAGATTGAATATCAAAAAGGAAGTTGAAGTGGTACTTCCAGTAAAATAAGGATTGAAACCCACTACTGTCTCTGGCGAATCTTTCACCGTCATTATGTTGAAGTGGTACTTCCAGTAAAATAAGGATTGAAACCCTTCTTTTTGATACTTGGTCATAGCTTCATAATATGTTGAAGTGGTACTTCCAGTAAAATAAGGATTGAAACTCTTCATATAGCATCTTTGCAACTGCTGGTTCTGTGGTTGAAGTGGTACTTCCAGTAAAATAAGGATTGAAACTCTTCTGTCGGAGCAGATGCTGGGACCCTTCTTCTGGTTGAAGTGGTACTTCCAGTAAAATAAGGATTGAAACTTCCAAAACTTATCATATAGGTTAGCCATTACTTTTGTTGAAGTGGTACTTCCAGTAAAATAAGGATTGAAACAACTTCATTGTATATAATTGTCTATTTGGCAATCTGGTTGAAGTGGTACTTCCAGTAAAATAAGGATTGAAACTTTTCTGCTTCGTCAATACAGTCTCTTAGAGTATTAGTTGAAGTGGTACTTCCAGTAAAATAAGGATTGAAACCTAAATAAGTACCAGCAGTTGTAATACCGTTGGCATAGTTGAAGTGGTACTTCCAGTAAAATAAGGATTGAAACAAATATGCTAAAATACTATATTTGAATATGTCAAGTGTTGAAGTGGTACTTCCAGTAAAATAAGGATTGAAACAGATAAAAGCAAAATTTGGTATAAAAAATACGGTTGTTGAAGTGGTACTTCCAGTAAAATAAGGATTGAAACTCTATTACAATACAATGTAATAAAAACAGGAGAATAGTTGAAGTGGTACTTCCAGTAAAATAAGGATTGAAACAAGCTTAAATATGACACTACCATTTGCGGCTCGATATGTTGAAGTGGTACTTCCAGTAAAATAAGGATTGAAACAATTCGATGAAATGCGTGATCTTGGAGTTAACAAAGGTTGAAGTGGTACTTCCAGTAAAATAAGGATTGAAACAAAACAATGTTGCATATATACAAGGCTGGTTAAATGGTTGAAGTGGTACTTCCAGTAAAATAAGGATTGAAACTTGTATCCTGCTGGTTTTCTCCTGCGTTATACGCAGGTTGAAGTGGTACTTCCAGTAAAATAAGGATTGAAACTTGAGATTGAAAACAAAAACGAGAAAATTACAATAGGTTGAAGTGGTACTTCCAGTAAAATAAGGATTGAAACAATATGAGCAACAATAAACCCCCGTTTCTGAACCTCGTTGAAGTGGTACTTCCAGTAAAATAAGGATTGAAACTATTGAGTTAGTGTATCCATAATTTCATCATCCTCACAGGGTTGAAGTGGTACTTCCAGTAAAATAAGGATTGAAACCCTATGAATAAGTATTTGTAGTCTTCGTCGCTGTATTGTTGAAGTGGTACTTCCAGTAAAATAAGGATTGAAACCAGGATTACCGCCAACCTTATTTTTTTTCATATTATTGTTGAAGTGGTACTTCCAGTAAAATAAGGATTGAAACAATATTGCACAAAATGTTATTCGGGGCAATGAGTATGGTTGAAGTGGTACTTCCAGTAAAATAAGGATTGAAACTAAAAAGTCGTCGAGATGTTACAACCTCGCTGTTATGTTGAAGTGGTACTTCCAGTAAAATAAGGATTGAAACTTATCACTGTTATTTCAGTTACTGTTATTGTATTATATGTTGAAGTGGTACTTCCAGTAAAATAAGGATTGAAACCTTTCAGTCTCTGGACTGATAGTAAACCGGAATATAGTTGAAGTGGTACTTCCAGTAAAATAAGGATTGAAACACATCTATATTAATTTTTTCTCCAGCTACAGTTATTGTTGAAGTGGTACTTCCAGTAAAATAAGGATTGAAACTTTTTATAATTATTTTCCTACTTCTTTTATTGTCGATAAATAATATAAGCTTTTTTATCATAAAATACTTAACAATTAATAAATAGTTTGTATGTAAATCTATAAAAATGATTGTTGAATGTTTTGGATATCTGTTATAAAATAATAGTAGTTGCATGGTATTATGGTAGGAAAATACTATTATTGAGTGAAAATTCCAATTATTATAAGCTTATTTTGCTGATTGACCTTGTTGTTTGGTAATATGGTTTCTTATTTTCTATCAATCAAGCTTATAAGGTCCAATATTAATGAACTTTTCTTTAAGATACCCTGCAAAGGGTTTTTTGTATTTTATACAACAATTCGTATGCTGTACCTCCTATAATACCAGCTTTATAAATTTGTATAAATAAAATGGGGGGATTTATGTATGTCTCAAGTAAAATTCTTTTATGGTGGTAATGTGCCTTTAGAAATGCATAAGGTGAGGATTGTGCAAAAATTGGAACTTGTTCCCATTGAACGTAGGCTTGAAGCTATTCAAGAAGCTGGAAACAACACTTTTTTATTAAAAAATCGTGACGTTTTTATGGATATGCTCACTGATAGCGGAGTAAATGCAATGAGTGACAAGCAGCTTGCTGCTATGATGGAAGCGGATGATAGTTATGCCGGTTCTGCAACTTTTACAAAGCTGGAAAATAAAATTAAAGAAATTTTCGGGATGGATTATTTTCTTCCGGCCCATCAGGGAAGAGCCTGTGAAAATATTATCTCGCAGGCATTTGTGAAACCGGGAGACATTATCCCAATGAATTATCACTTTACTACATCTAAAGCCCATATTACATTGAATGGCGGTACAGTTGAAGAAATAATCATTGATGAAGGGTTAAAAACAACAAGCAACTACCCGTTTAAAGGAAATATGGATATTGCAAAGCTAAGAGGACTCATTTCTAAGCACGGTACTGAAAAAATTGCTTATGTACGTTTAGAAACAGGTACAAATCTTATTGGAGGTCAACCGCATTCACTTGAGAATATGCAGGAAATTCGAAAAGTCTGTGATGAGTTTGGCATTCTGCTTGTATTGGATGCAAGCCTTTTGGCAGATAACCTTTATTTCATTAAAACCCGTGAAGAAAAGTGTAAGGATATGAGCATAAGGGAGATTGCCCGTGCTATGGCAGACCTTTCCGATATTATTTACTTTTCGGCACGTAAACTTGGATGTGCTCGTGGAGGCGGTATTTGTACCAGAAACAAGGATATATATATGAAGCTTCGTGAGTTCGTAACACTATACGAAGGTTTTCTCACATACGGAGGAATGTCTGTGCGAGAGATAGAAGCAATTGCTGTAGGGCTTGAAGAAACAATGGATGAGAATATGATTAACCAGGGCCCGCAATTTATTGCTTACATGTGTGAAAAACTTCAGGAAAGTGGCATTCCTGTTATTACACCTCCGGGTGGTTTAGGATGCCATCTCAATGCAATGGAGTTTGTTGACCATATTCCTCAAAGTGAGTATCCTGCAGGTGCACTTGCTTCGGCATTATATATTGCAAGTGGTGTCCGTGGTATGGAGAGAGGAACTATATCCGAGCAAAGGGATGAAAACGGAAACGAGCATTTCTCTAATATGGAATTGCTTCGTCTTGCCATGCCAAGGCGTGTATTTACCCTTTCACAGGTAAACTATGCAATAGATCGCATTAAATGGCTTTATGAGAACCGTAAGTTAATAGGCGGAATAAAATTTGTAGAGGAGCCTAAGGTTTTGAGGTTCTTCTTTGGTAAATTAGCTCCAACTTCCGATTGGCAGAGCAAACTTGTTGCGAAGTTCAAAAAGGATTTTGGTGATAGCCTGTAATATTACTTTTGCTTTAAAAAAGGGTACCTTCCTCAATTAAAGGTACCCTTCCATATTTCTACAGTCCTATTTTATTAACTTCGGTTCTCCCACTATGGTTGCACCGCCATATTCCGGAGTGGCATTTATGTATACCTCCTCCATATTTGTATTTTCCCAAAGATAGTCAATGGCAGTATTAATCTCCCTCCTTGCAGAGTACTTACGGGATTTATGTGTATCCGGCATATTGCTCTTTAACTCTCTAATTTTGTTTTCTTGAATGTTTCTTTGCCGTTATTAATACACATTTAATGTGGTATATGTTATAATTTTTTGTATTATTAGGGGTAGTGAAAGGTAGTAAAATAATGAAAAAAAGAGCAGTTGTAATATCTGCAGCAGCACTTGCAGTAATTGGATTATTGTTGTTTCTTAACAATCTGTCAAGGGAAGCTGTATTTTATGTTGACATTGAAGAGAATTGGAATGAATTTGATACACAAAGTTTTATTAAAAATATAGAGTTAAATATGATTTGCGATGAAAAGACAGATTCAGCAAGTATAATATCAAAAGCATACGGATTTAAAAAAATCCCTCAAAATATAGAAAAATTAATAGATGAACCTTTATATATAAATAGTGCGGCAAAATATCGCTCTGCAAATATCACCATAACATACAATCCTCAGCGAATTGATACCATTGATTTAAATAAAGTTGTTGTCCTTAGATATAATGATGAAATTCAAAAGTTTGAGGTTCTAAAAACTATTTTGGATGAAGACAATAATTCGTTGAATTTCAGCACTTTGCATCTTGGGGAGTTTTTGCTGGTAGAAAATTACATAGGACTGGAGGCCGGTGATTTAATTGGTGAGAGTACATATAAATCTAATTCTAAAGATAACGAAATAAAGGCCGGTAGCCGTGTTTATGATATAGTAGTCTATGGGGGGACATCGGCAGGAGTCATAGCCGCCTGCAAAGCGGCAAGGCTTGGATTATCCGTCATATTGGTATCAAAGGATATTCATCTTGGAGGCATGAGTTCGTCAGGATTAAGTTTGACTGATATTAATGATGACAGCACAATTGGAGGTATGGCAAAGGAATATTATTTAAGGGGTTTGATTTATTATTTTAAGAAATTCAAATCCGATAACAGGTATGATAAGAAAGAGAAAAAAGAGCTTGCCAGAATAAAAAAATACAAAACTATTGAACCCCATGTTTCGGAAATAATATTTAATGAGATGATTAAAGAGGAAAATGTGCCTGTTCTTGCCGGTAAAGGCCTTGATCTTAATAATGGAGTAGACGTGCAGAATAAAAGCATACATTCAATAAGGACAGAGTCAGGTGATATAATTAGGGGAAAAATATTTATTGATGCGTCATATGAGGGAGATTTGATGGCTAAGGCAGGTGTATCCTATACTGTTGGACGTGAAGGAAACAGCGTTTATAATGAGAGGTATAATGGTATTCAATACAGAAATTCATTTTCCAGCCAACAGCTTCCTCTTGGGATTGATCCTTACATTGACAAGAACAATCCTGAACTTGGCTATATAAACGGAATTAAAGAGCTAAGTGGGGAGGAAGGGGCAGGAGATAAGGCAATTCAGGCTTATTGCTTTAGGATGTGCCTTACCGATAATATATCCAATATGGTTGACTACAAAGATGAAAATAGTGACGGCATAAGGGATTATGTGGAACCGCCGGAAAACTATAACAAAGATGATTATGAGCTTTTATTCAGATACATTGAAGCTGAAAAAAACGGAAGGCTTAGTGAAAGTAAATTTAATAAGGGGCATAATACATTTTTTTGTCTGGATAGGCTCCCTAATGATAAAATTGATGCTAATAACTGCGGGCCAGTTTCAACCGATTATATAGGTTATAATTATTCATATCCCGAAGCAGATTACAAATTAAGAGAATCCATTATGAAAAAGCATGAAGATTACCAGAGAGGGTTTTTATGGACATTACAGTTTTCCGATGATCCTAGAATACCCGATTATATAAAGAACTTTTACAGGAAATTCGGACTTGCAAAGGATGAATTTGCAGATAATAATAATTGGCCCTATCTGCTATATGTACGAGAAGCACGAAGGATGGTTTCAGATTATGTTATGACGGAACATAACTATAATGGTACTAAAGTGGCAGAAGACAGCATTGGACTGGCATCATATCCTATGGATTCGCACAATGTACAAAGATATGTGTATACGTACAGATATACAAAACATATTCAAAACGAAGGATGTATTTTTGTAAATAATTCCCAAATAACCAGTTGGCCTATAAGCTACAGAGCAATAATCCCCAAAAGGGGTGAATGCAAAAACTTAATTGTACCGGTTGCCATGTCGGCTTCTCATACTGCATATGGATCAATCAGAATGGAACCTACGTTTATGATTATGGCAGAGTCAGCTGTGGAGGCTGCTAAAATTGCCATAAGGGATAATTCTTGCGTGGTCCAAGATGTATCATATCAAAAGCTTAAAGAACAATTATTGCTGTGCGGTCAGATTCTTGAATAAGGGTACTTTTGCGTACCCGTAATTATGCTGATCAACTTCTATGAAAAGCATTGCAAAATCCCTCAACAAGAAGGACTGTTGAGGGATCTTGTAATAAATATATAATTTACTATAATTTATGGTTTAAATTCTTCAACTATATTCAAAACGTCGTTGGTCAAACCGCCAATACTATATATTTTACCGTTAACCGCTGATGAAGTTAAAAAGGCCCTTGCAGTGTTCATTTTGGCTTTTGCCGACACATCACCTGTTGACGGATTAAAAATTTCTACCGAACTAAGATTTCCTTCATAGTCTGCAAATCCACCGATAATATACACGAAGCCATTTAGTACGGTGCATCCGAGGTTTTCTCTTGCAGTAACTATGCTACCCCTCGATTGCCATGTATTGGTTGCCGGATTGTATTCTTGAATTATATTGGTCCTATTCATACCGCCTGTGTTGCCGCCTATTACGTATATTTTGTTATTTGTCATAGCTGCACCGAAAGAGTGTCTTGCAGTAGGCATACTTGATTTTGTGGTCCATGTATTGGTTGCAGGATCATATTCTTCCAGGCTTTGTAAATGTACTCCATTAAATCCTCCTGCCACATAAATTTTGCCGTTTAGAACAGCTGATGCAGCATCGCTTCTTGCTGTTAACATATTAGCCTTTGACTGCCATGTATCGGTAGAAGGATTATAAACACGAACTGTGTTTACTGTGTTAAGATTGTTATCGATACCGCCCATTATATATATAAGATTATTGTATACAGCTTCAGAATGGAGAGCTCTTCTTTCAGGCATTGCAGCCTTTGTAGTCCAGCTTCCGAGTGAATTAAGAGCCCGTGAAACATTAAGTCTTCCTTCCGTTAAGACTTTTGAATTAAGACTGGGTAAATAATCAACATTCAATAATATAAAGTCTATTATTTGCTGCGGTTTAATTGTGGGAGCATATGCCATTAACAATGCTGCAGCTCCTGTAACATGAGGTGCAGCCATTGATGTGCCGCTTTTATAACCGTAACCGGAGGGAACGGTGCTGTAAATGCTTACCCCAGGTGCTGCAAGATCAACAGATGTAACTCCGTAGTTTGAAAACGATGCAAGATTATCATTACTGTCCGTAGCAGCAACAGTAATAATATTTTTGCATGTATAGCTTGCCGGATAAGCAGGGGACAGGTCAATATCAACTCCACTGTTTCCGGCAGAAACGACAAACAGTGCATTGCTGGATTCAATGGCATCTTTCAAAGCTTGGCTTGGCCCGATATGATAGCTGTTGTTGGTTAGCGGAATATCCATTGCATTGGCATAGGCTATTGCATCAATAAGATCTGAACTTGTACCACTGTTATAATCACTTATCCACTTTAAAGCCACCAACTTTGCACTCCATGATACTCCTGCTACGCCGGCATTGTTGTTTCCAACAGCAGCTATTGTACCTGCACAATGTGTCCCATGAGTTAATATATCTGTTGGCTCGTTGTCATCATAACAAAAGTCCCATCCATGGATATCGTCTATATAACCGTTACCGTCATTGTCAATACCGTCACCTGCTATTTCACCGGGGTTTGTCCAAATGTTTGCGGCAAGGTCAGGATGAGTATAGTCAATACCTGAATCCAGTACCCCTATTAGGACTTTTGGACTTCCGGTACATTTATCCCAAGCCTGAGGTGCTGAAATTTTTGACATTCCGTATAGATAGCTGTAATAAGTATCGTTAGGTATGACGCTGGTTCTCGTCATATTCAATGATTACTCTACCCGGCATGTATTCATAGTCGTATTTCAAACTGGAGCTTTCTTCACTTGCATTAGAAAATTGAATTCCCGTAGGTGTACTTACAGTAATAGTGATTACAGATAAGGCCATAGCTAATGTTTTCTTAAAATTCATATGTATCCCTCCTGTATTGTTTTTTGGTAAATGATTGATTCTACATAGGCATAAACTGTTTTTTGTAAACTAGATGTAGGTACACTTGATTATAAGCAGATATTATTTTTAGAGACATTCTCATATATAAAATCCCTGGCCAGGGTTTATATATCAAAAGTTGAAAAAACAAACAAAAAAATTGAAGAACAATAAATTGACATTGATAACTTTATTTTACATTTATAATTATAACTAATTTTATTTACTTTTTATGTCGAATTATGTTGATTATAAAAGATTTTTTTGTTCACAATTTATAGAAGAAATTAATAAAAATAATATACGTTAATATAAATTGAATTTTAACCTTATGCTATAATCCAAGCAGGATATGAGAATGATGATTGGCAAGCTTACATAATATTTATCAGTATTGGGTTGATTCTGCTTGAACATTGAATTTCTGATATAATTATTGTATAAGCATGCAATAATTATAAGGAGATGGCTAATTATGGTAAGAAAAGCTCTTGTCGTTGTAATATGTTTTATTATGATTTGGGCTCATGTGCCCTGTAGCAATTCGTATAGTGCCGATGTTTACGGAAAGGAGATATTCTGGAATCCGGGAGTTTCAGGAGGGATACCTGACAAGCCCTTTGAGGCGGATATAAAGGATTTCGGGGCAAAGGGCGATGGTGTAACCGATGATGCACCGGCACTTAAGGCAGCCATTGATGCAGTGAAAAGCGGCGGAAAAGTCCGTATACCTTCGGGTAAATATTTAGTTAAATCCATGATCACAATCAGTAAACCGGTAATATTAAAGGGAGAGGGGAAAGATAAGACGGAGCTTTTAATAGATCATGCCTCAAATGCTTTTGAGATAATTACATATAAACGCGGAACATGGCAAAATATTATAAGCGGATATAACAAAGGGTCAACGGAGCTTATTGTGGATAATGCCTCGTCCTTTACACCTGGAGTTTATGTTGAAATACAGCAAACAAATGATGCAGATGTTATGTATACATTACAGGAATGGAATCAGGGCTGGGCAGATGGTGCTGTGGGACAAATTGCGAGGGTTTTGTCTGTCAAAGGTAATACAATAACAATTGATGAACCGCTAAGATTTAATTACAAAAAAGAGCTAAATCCCATTATCAGGACTCAAGGATTTGCAGAAAATGTGGGATTTGAGGATTTTTCAATAAAGAGGCTTGATACGGCTGATGCAAATATTTTTTATTTTAAAAATGCTGCAAATTGCTGGATAAGGAATGTACACAGTATGCTGGCAAGAAAAGCACATGTTTCTGTTACTACAGGATACCGTATTGAAGTAAGGGACAGCTTTTTTGAAGATGCAACGGACTGGGGTGGCGGAGGACATGGTTATGGAGTTGAATTGGGTTACCATGTTACAGACTGTCTTGTTGAGAACAATATTTTTAAACATCTCAGGCACTCTATGATGGTTCATCTTGGAGCAAACGGCAATGTTTTCGGATATAATTACTCAATAGATCCATACCAGAGTGAGGGCGGAAACTGGACACCATGCGATATATCCATTCATGGGCATCAAGCATATGCCAATCTTTTTGAAGGAAATATAATTCAGGAAATAAATATCGCCGATTATTGGGGACCTGCAGGACCTGACAACACATTCTTAAGAAACAGAATAGAATCTGAGGGTGTTTATATAGAGGACTCTTCAAACTATCAGAATATTATTGGAAATGAATTTGCAAAAGGAAATATTAACATTGATACCGACTCAAGGTATCCTCATAAGGTCGATCCTTCAACTCTCATTATGCATGGCAATTACATAAACGGAAAAATTTCATGGGATATAAACATACCTTCACAAACCATTCCTAATTCTTATTATCTGAAGTCAAAGCCGTTATTTTTCGGTTCAATTGAATGGCCTTCAATTGGAGCAGATAAATTAAACGGTACAATTCCTGCAAAGGAAAGATACTTAGGGAATACTGTGCCTACATCCACACCTGCTCCAACACAGTCAGGCATAAGCATATCTGGCTATATAGCAGCTGATGTTCAATCCGACAATAAAAATATTAATTCTGATTTCAATGTTACCATTGAAGGTACCGATTTAACGGGAAATACCGATTCCAATGGATATTTCAAAATAGATAACATATCTTTAAACAATTCTGAATTCACAATAAAAATCAGTAAGCCGGGATATCTGGCAAGAACTGTATATTGTTCCGGAAATGGTGATATAGTAATGGGGAAGGCTGAAAATCCTATAAAGCTATGGGCCGGCGACATAAGCATAAATGGCTTGCAGGATGGGGCTATAAATATGGCGGATGTCATAGAGATTGCCAAACACTTCAATGCTTTGACAGGAGATGCTGCTTATAGCAGGGAATGCGATTTTAATCTTGATGGCATTATAAATATGTCTGATATTCTCATTATAGCAAAGAGATTTAATTGTACCGGCAGCAGTTATTTTGAATTGTAATGGCATATTTATTATGAAGATTAGTGTTAATGTAATAATGTGTGTTTTTATATAATTTTTGTATTTTTATATAATATGTGTTTTATATAATTAGTGTTATTATAATAATTAGCATTTTTATAGTATTTATGCCTAATTTGATAATTGTAAAAGTTATCTAATTTTGATACAGTAATAGATAGATTATTTTAATTTTATTTTAGGGAACGAGTTTTGTAAAACATTATTACGATTAGGAGGAATGTTATGAAAATTAAAAAACTGATTGGCTTGTTTCTTATATGTAGTGTGATAGCTACATATTTTGTACAGTCTGTTGTAACTGTCAATGCAGATGATGTAATTAAAGGTGATGTCAATAATGATGGCATTATAAACATGGCGGATGTTATTCTCTTAGCAGGTGCCTTTAATGCAATGAATGGAGATTCAAAGTATTCTCCGGCGTATGATCTTAACAATGATGGAGTTATAAATATGGCTGATGTAATAATTATTGCCGGAAATTTCGGTAAATCGGTACCTAAAGTAACACCGACACCAACTAAAGCACCAACACCGACACCTACGTACACCCAAAAGCCTACACCAACTCCGACGGCTGCACCTAAATTCCATTGCTTCCTGTTGATGGGGCAATCCAATATGGCAGGATATCCTAAGTCTGAGGCTGCCGATAAGGTGGAAGATCCACGCATACTTGTATTAGGATTTGATAATAATCCAGCACTTGGACGAGTTAAAGATCAATGGGATGTGGCATGTCCTCCGCTTCATGATGCTTGGCTCGATGCCATAGGACCTGGGGATTGGTTTGGTAAAACATTGATTAACAAACTTCCGGCAGGTGATACTATCGGGCTCATACCATGTGCCTTCAGCGGTAAGAGTGTCGATTATTTCTCAAAAGGTACGAGTCAATACAATTGGATTATAAGTCGTGCAAAGCTAGCACAGCAACAGGGAGGAATCATTGAAGGAATCCTATTCCACCAGGGTGAAAGCGATAGCGGTCAAGCTAGTTGGCCTAGCAGGGTAAGCAAGCTGGTTTCAGACCTTAAACAGGATTTAGGACTTGGTGATATTCCTTTCCTGGCCGGTGAATTGCTTTACAGTGGTCCTTGTGCAGGACACAATACATTGGTAAATCAGTTGCCTTCTTTAATTAAGAATTGTCATGTGATTTCAGCACAAGGCCTGGTTCAAGATCCATCCGATACAGCGTATCGTTTGCATTTCAGTCATGATTCGCAGGTTGAATTAGGTAAAAGATATGCTGCAAAGATGGCTGAAGTACTCGGTTGGTAATTTGGCATTTAAAGAATAATTAAGGATCATATAAATAAAAGCTCTTACTTAAAGTAAAGAATTAAATTGAGTATGGGCTTTTTCTATATATTTCATATTATCTTTTAATGCTATAGAGAGATACTATGATTGAGGAGGATGTTGCAGCTTATGGAATTATTTATGCCTGAAAGAGTATTTTTTGAACCTTCATCACTCAAGTATCCTCTTGGTAGAGAACTCTATGATTACTTTAAGGATAAGAATATTGAGGTTATAAAAACATCGATACAAAATGTTTCTCGTATGATACCCGGTAATACCGAGAAAGAAAGGTATCCACGGGCTAAAAAAACACTTGTTGTTACAACTAAAAAAGGAACTCGACTTGATGTGTGCAAACCATCGGCAAATTTCGAGTTTTCTCTTGTTACCAATTGTCCCGGAAACTGTGAATACTGTTATTTACAAACATCTCAAGCGTTCAAACCCTATTTGAGGACATATGTAAATTTAGAAGATATATTCGATAATATAAAGGCACATATTGTAAATGATGGAAATAAAATCACCACATTTGAAGTAGCCAGCTCAGGAGATCCTTTAGGTTTGGAGCATATTACCGGAAGCTTGTCCAAAACCATTGAATTTTTTGGAACTCTTGATAATGCAAGGTTAAGAGTTGTGACAAAGTTTGACAGTGTAGAACCGCTCCTTGGATTGAAACATAACTCCCATACCCGTTTTAGGTTTAGTATAAATTCAAGATATGTAATAAAAAACTTTGAACATAATACTGCAACCTTTGATAAGAGGATAGAGGCAGCAGCCAAGATTGCAGGAGCAGGTTATCCAATGGGATTTATAGTAGCACCGCTTATGATATATGAGGGGTGGAAGGAGGAATATACAGAGCTTTTTGACCGATTGAAGCAGCAGATAATTAATATTAATTTAGTTGAACCTATCACATTTGAGTTTATTCAACATCGCTTTACACCTACTGCAAAAGAATTTATATTAAAAAGGTTTCCGGGTACAAAGCTTGATATGGATGAGTCAAAAAGGACATTAAAATGGGGTAAATATGGAAGATTCAAGTATGTTTATCCGAAAGAACAGTTCGGCGAAATGAAGGAATTTATATCTTCGCTCATTTTAGATAGATTTCCTCAAGGAGTAATCGAGTATTTTACATAAAGGATGTATCGGAAATAACCACGTATTCTTTGAGAACAGACGATTTATTATATTTTTCCACAATTTTGCCGATATAATTTGTGCCAAAATTTTTCATTAATTTATGGGATTATATTGATAAAAGCGAGTTAATTGTGATAGAATTAAAAAAATTGATAAAAGTATTAAAAAGAGTCAAAAAAATATGAATAATGCTTAAAAATGTCAAACGCAAATTAAAGGAGGAAGAAAAATGGGCATTTTAGATTGGGTGAAACAAAAAGGATCTTCTTTAAGCGGAGAAGTTAAAAAAGTTGCTAATAAGGATTTTATGGAGGCAGTAGCTGCAGGTTGTGCACTGGTAGCTTCAGCTGATGGAAATATCAGTTCTGAAGAGAAACAAAAAATGATTGGTTTCATAAATATCAATGATACCCTTAAAGTATTTAAAATCAGTGATGTTATTGAAAGATTCAACCATTATGCAAGCCACTTTGATTTTGACTACACTGTAGGTAAAATTGAAGCGATGAAGCAGGTTGAAAAATTGAAAAAAAAGCCGGCAGAAGCAAGGCTTTTAATAGCGGTTTGTTGTTCTGTCGGTGCTTCAGACGGTAACTTTGACAAGGATGAAGTTGCTATTGTAAAAGAAATGTGCCAAAAACTTGGAGTCGACAGTAGTGAGTTTGGAATATAGATTATTAAAAAAACCAGTTGGATTATTCCAGCTGGTTTTCCTAGCATATATATAATTTGTCTATTATTGGAATTTTGGTCGTGCTATTAATAATCTATTCACCTATAATTTTAACAAGTACCCTCTTTTCACGTTTGCCATCATATTCGCCATAAAATATTTGTTCCCATGTTCCAAAATCCAATTTTCCATTTGTTATTGCAGCAACAACCTCACGTCCCATGATCTGACGTTTGAGATGTGCATCAGCGTTATCTTCATATCCGTTATGCTTGTATTGACTATATGGTTTTTCCGGTGCCAAATTCTCAAGCCATTTTTCAAAGTCCTGATGAAGTCCTGATTCATCATCGTTGACAAAGACGCTCGCAGTAATGTTCATTGCATTTACCAATACAAGACCTTCTTTTATACCACTCTCATCAATGCATTGCTGTACTTGATGTGTGATATTGACATATGCCCTTCTTGAAGGAATGTTGAAGAATAATTCCTTACGGTACGATTTCATTTTTGTAATCCTCCTTTGTATATTAAAAGCATGATTGAAGTATTGTTTTCTATTTTCACACTATATTGCAAATGAATTAATATTATAGAAATTATACTGTAAAGTTGATAAAAAAACTATATCTAGCATGATATTTTAGTTTTTACTTTTTACGGCCACAAGTTCTGCTTTTTGCAGGAGGCGGAGAATTACTGCTGCGGTTTCAGCTCTGCTTATGTTATGCTTAGGACGAAGTTCTCCGTTGCTGCCCATAATGAGACCGGAGCCTACGTTGAATTCGACTGCACTTTGGGCCCATGAACTTACCTCATCGCTGTCGGTAAAGGCCGAGAGGCTGCCGGATTTTCCTATATACTCAGCAACCTCGGCAGCTCTCTGAATCATCACCATTGCTTCCTGACGAGTAATATTTATGTTGGGCTTAAAACTGCCGTCGGTGTAGCCGTTTACCAATTTGTACTCCACCGCTGTGCCGACTGCACTATAATACCAGTCTTCAACATTAACGTCAGTAAAGCTGCATTCACCGTCAGCGGGCAAACCTAGTGCTCGGACAAGTATTGCTGTAAACTCGGCTCTTGTGATACTTGTATCTCCATCAAAGCTTGTTTCGGACTTACCGTTTACAATCATGCGGTTGGCTATCTCGGAAACTATGTTTTCATACCACTTACCGTCCTTCTCATACACATAGGTTGGGACGTGACACAGGGTAACGTCCTCGTTCTTTACAACGGCTGTGGTTATCTGTGCCGCCTGCTCTTCGCTTATCACTATACTGCGTTGGGTGAGATGCTGACACTGCTGGTGGTAGGTGTAGGAGTATTGGTAGGAGTATTAGTGTGAATATTAGTAGGAGTAGGGGTAGGTGGTGAGAAGAAAGTTGTCTCATAATTGGAAATCGAACCATAGTAGGTTCCGGTGGCAGTAGAAACAATGGCATCACCGGTCTTGCCTGCGGGTATATAGATATATAGTTTGCCGTCATGGTCGGTTTTCATGTCGGTGATACCGTAAATGTAGCTCTCGGGCAGCGTAAGCTCCATCACTGCAGTGGCGGTACAGTATTCTGAAAAATTTTCCCTGATAGTGCGGCTGACAACTTCTTCGCCATTTGACAAACTGAAGATAACAGTATGATTGCTGTATTCGCAGCAAACTATATTCGACAGCTTGATTACCCGCAGACTGTCAGCTGTTTTCACAGTAAAAATCTGTTCTTCGGTAAAGTCTACTTTTGAGATGGCCAAGGTAAGCGTATCAAATAGATGTTGCTTTTCAATCGGTTTAATGAGATAATTGATAGGGTTGGCAGCATATGCCTGCAAGGCAAACTGCGGTTCCGTAGTGGCATAGATTATCTGTGCCTCGCTATCGAATCGACGGATTTCTTTGCCTAATTCCAATCCGTTTACCATAGGCATGACGATGTCCAATATATAAATGTGATAGCTTTCTGCCTCAACGGCAGTCAACAGTGCGTCCGGGTGAGGGAATTCTGTTATTTGAGCTGTAATACTGTTGGCAGATATATACTGATTTGTGTTATTGTCAATAAAAATTCCCCAAAAAGGGGAAAGATTTTTCCCCACTTTAAAAAAGATAAAAAAAACTCTATGTAACAGAGAAAAAACTTTTTCAAGAATCCAGTTTACAACGAGCCTCCCCCATATGATTACATGCCAGTGAGGCCAGCCCACCATACCCCCGTAGGTATTCCTTTTAAGCTAGGCTGAGGGGTATGAT
>Ga0208695_1000420_pt1 | contig 47915 bp, 47 predicted proteins | sample AD_UKC111_MetaG_FD_184449 | JGI IMG/M metagenome (GOLD analysis project Ga0208695, IMG submission 184449) | Active sludge microbial communities of municipal wastewater-treating anaerobic digesters from Hong Kong - AD_UKC111_MetaG (SPAdes)... | ecosystem: Engineered > Bioreactor > Anaerobic >... | reverse complement strand
CGACAGGCCGGGCTGAAACTGGATGCGGTTCATCGCCATGGCATCGCTCCTCAAGGGTATCAAACCATAACTGTACATGTATACAGCAACCAATCCAACCCCTCCTGAGCCAGCTTGCTAATCAGGAGTCGACTTTAGCCGAAAAGTCCGCCTGAGCCCAATATCAATGGGCTTTTTGCAAGAAAGCCGCTAGCGGCGGATCAGTGCCGTCAGATCGGCAGCAATCGCGTCCGGGCCGCTCTCGTGCTTGATCATCAGCCGGATCCGGCCCTGCGGGTCGAAGGCATACATCTGCGTGGAGTGATCGACGAGGTAGGTGTTCTCGTCTTTCACCTGGGCCTTCTGGAAAAAAATCTTGAAATCCTTCGCTGCTGCGGCCACCTCCGTCTCGTTGCCATAAAGCGCGGCAAACGACGGGTTGAACGCCTTCACGTACTGCACCAGCAATTCAGGCGTGTCGCGTTTCGGGTCTACCGTGACGAATACCACCTGCACTTTCGCCGCGTCTTCCGGCTTCATCTTGCCGAGCGCGGTGTTCAGCGTAGTCATCGTCGTCGGGCAGTAGTCCGGGCAAAACAGATAGCCAAAAAAGAATACGGCAACCTTGCCCTGGTAGCTCGCCAGCGTGCGCGGCGTCCTGGTCTCAGCATCGGTCAGCGCGATCTGGCGCCCGAATGCGGCACCAGTGATGTCAGTGGCGTTGAACTTCAGCGGCGACTTGTCATCGCTGCAGCCCGCCAGCGCCGCAACGCCGGCCAGCATTACCACTGCTGCCAGCCCCCGCCACGCCCGCGATGTCCGCATCTCGCACCCCACTTCAGTGCTTGTGCTCACCATGACCGTGATCATTCGCATTCGGCTTTTCAGCGGTGACCTGCACGGTAACTTCGCCAGCTTTCTCGAATTTGAGCTTGAGCGGGAATTTGGCGCCTTCCTTCAAACCATCGGCCAAACCGATTAGCATGATGTGAAAGCCACCAGGCCTCAGCTCGGTCTTGCCGCTGGCGGCGACGTCAACGCCTTTGACCTCGCGCATCTTCATCACGCCGGCCTCGGTAATCATGCTGTGCAGTTGCGTCTCTTTGGCGATATCTGCAGACGCCGACAGCAACCGGTCGGCACCGCCCTTGTTGTCAAGCGTCAGGTAGGCGGCCGACGTGCGCACCGGGGCCGGCGTTGCCCGTGCCCACGCGTGGCTGATGGTGATTGCACCCGCCTTGGCGTCCTGCGCCAGCGCTGGCGCGGCTGTCAGCGCGAGCGTTAGCAGCAGCGCAACGGCGCCGGTGCGGCGTGCCGTGTTGGCGGTAGTGTGAAGAAAAGAGGTGTACTGCATTGCTTGAATCCTTTGCAAACCGGGGTTGGCGCGCCGTCGCCATCACTTCTGGCGCGGCACACGACCCATCAAATAAAACTCGTCGTTCGGCAGCATGCTGCTCATATTGGCCAGCCGATTGCTCATGCCAAAGAAGGCGGTGATTGCGCCGATGTCCCAGATGTCATCGTCGGTGAAGCCGTGCTCGCGCAACGCAGCGAAATCGGGCTCATCAATCTCGTTCGAGCGCAGGCAGACCTTCAATGCGAAGTCAAGCATTGCCCGATGTTTCGGAGTGATTTCCGCCTTGCGGTGATTGATCGCCACCTGATCGGCGATGCGCGGATTCTTTGTATAGACGCGCAGGATAGCACCGTGCGCGACAACGCAGTACACGCAATCATTGGCACCGCTGGTCGTCACCACAATCATCTCGCGCTCGGCCTTGTTGAGGGCAGGCGTCTCCTTGAGCATCAGCGCATCGTGATAGGCGAAGAAAGCGCGGCACTCGTCTGGGCGATGGGCCAGCGTCAGGAACACATTGGGAATGAAGCCCGCCTTCTGCTGCACATCGAGCATGCGGCTACGGATGTCCTCCGGGATGTCGGCAAGCTCAGGGACCGGGAAACGCGAGATCGCGGTCATGGCAAATCCTCTTTGTCTGTGGGGGCGACCGTGGCCGCGACGGCGCAGATCGCCCGGCGGATCGCGGCAAGCGCGCGCCCGCCGTGACCGGCATTACTTCGCCGGTGGCACATAGCCGCTGGCGATCTCGGCGCCGCCGGAGAAGAAATACTTTTCCATCTGCTCGGCAAGGTACTTGCGCGCCCGCGGATCGGCGAGACCGAGACGATTCTCGTTGATCAGCATGGTCTGGTGCTTGAGCCAGCCAGCCCAGGCTTCCTTGCTGACATTCTCAAAAATGCGCTTGCCGAGTTCTCCCGGATACGGTGCGAAGTCGAGCCCTTCCGCCTCCTTGCCGAGCTTGATGCATTGAACCATGCGTGCCATCGTGGAATCCTGTTTGTCTTAAATCTGTTTGACGTAAACCTGTGAGGCGCGTTCGAAGTTGTAAAGCGCCTGCTTCTTTTCCGGCAAATCGCTGACCGTCGCCTGCCGGAACCCGCGCTCGGTGAACCACGCCGCCGTGCGCGTGGTCAGCACAAACAGCGTGTTGATGCCGTGTTCTTTCGCCGCGCGCTCGACCGCCTTCATCAGGCGCTCACCGTAGCCTTCACGGCGATAGTCGGGGTTGACCGCCAGACAGGCGAGCTCGGCCTTGTTGGCCTCGGGAAACGGGTAGAGCGCGGCACAGCCAATCACCTGACCATCATGCTCGGCAAGGAAGAAGCGCTCGATCTCGCGCTCAATCAGTGCCCGCGGGCGGGCCACCAGAATGCCCTGGCGCTCCAGCGGTTCGATGATCGACAGCAGCGCCCCGACGTCCTCGATGGTCGCCGGGCGCAGATTGTCCAAGCTGTCCACCGAGATCATGGTGCCAATACCATCGCGGGTGAATAGCTCCTGCAAGATTGCTCCGTCGCTCTTGCGTCCGATCAGGTGAGCGCGCACGACGCCTTTCTGGCAGGCGCGCACAGCGGCGGAGAGGAAGAACTGCACATCGGAGGCTTGCGGCGCCTTGCTGGCGATGGCTGATGCCTCGCGGGTATACAGCGTCGATATCACCGCGCCGTCAGCATCGAGCACCCCTGGGGTGTCAAGCAGGAAAATCAGTTTCGTTGCCTTCAGCGCGATTGCCGTCTGGGTCGCGACTTCTTCGACGGTCAGATTGAACGTGTCGCCAGACGTGGAATAACCCAGCGTTGACATCAGCACGATGTCGCCGTCCTTCAGGCAGTCGTTGATCGCCTGGGCATCCACCCGGCGCACCTCGCCGCTGTACTTCATGTCAACGCCGTCAATCACGCCGATCGGCTTGGCTACCACGAAGTTGCCGCCGGTCACCCGGTTGTGGCTGGGCGTCACTGCCGCAGTACGCGGCGCCATCGACAGCGCTGCCTCGATACGTGCCCGCGCCCGTGCACTGGCACCAATCACGCTGCCAAGCTGGGACTCGTCGGTCACGCGGATGCCGCGGTGGTAGCGGCTTTCCATGCCACGCTGGGCGAGCAGCTTCTCCACTTGCGGGCGGGCGCCGTGCACCAGCACCAGGCGGATGCCAAGACTGGCCAGCAGGTTCAGGTCGGCGATGAAATTCGGGAAGGTGTCATCAGCGACAACTTCGCCGCCAAAGGCCACGACAAAGGTTTTGCCGCGGAACGCCTGGATATAGGGCGCGGATGCACGGAAGGTTGGCACAAAAGCCGACAGTTCCGTATCGGGCGCCACGGCGGCAGGACCGACTGCCGGGTGCCCGGCTCCGTTGGCGACGCCGCCGGCGCGGGCCTCAGCCGGGGCAGTAGAAGATTCAGGCGACATGGCAACGATTCTATCGGCGCCGCCCGCTAGCGGTCGCAGGGGCGCCTGGTCGGGGTGAAATTGTCCGATTCCGCGCTACATTGCGCCCATGTGGCGCTTTCTGATCCGCCTGCTGCAACTGCCGCTCGCCCTCATCGTGATGTTCTACGAGTGGGGTTGGGAGACGCTCGGGCATGTCTTCGACTGGCTGGCCCGCCGCCCTTTGTGGAAGGCGATGGAGGACGCGATACGTCGTCTGCCGCCGTGGGCTGCATTGCTGGTGTTCGCCCTGCCCAGCGTCCTGCTGTTCCCGGTCAAGTTGCTGGCACTCTGGCTCATCGCGCACGGCCAGCGCATGCTCGGCGTTACCGTGATTCTGGTCGCCAAGATCGTGGGTACGGCGGTTGTTGCCCGGCTCTTCACGTTGACGCAGCCGGCTCTGATGCAGCTCGGCTGGTTTGCTGCCGCCTATCGCTGGTTTATCCCGTGGAAGGACGCGTGGCTCAACGCGATCCGCGCCAGCTGGCCGTGGCGCGTTGGCCGCGTCATCAAGTTCCGGGTGAAGAGGTCCATTGCGGCGTTCTGGCGCGGCGCCGTGCAGTCGGTACGCACCATTTTCCGGCGTTCCTGACTGCTCGCCATCTGCGCCGGGCTGCCTCCCTAAAATTGGTGGATGACCTCTCCGCTCCTTGCCAGGCTCAATGAGCCGCAGCTCACCGCCGTTACCCTGCCGCACATTTCGGCGTTGATCCTTGCTGGCGCCGGCTCGGGCAAGACCCGGGTGCTAACCACGCGCATCGCCTGGCTAATTTCGACCGGGCAAGTGGGGCCATCGGGCGTGCTGGCGGTCACCTTCACCAACAAAGCCGCAAAGGAGATGCTGACCCGCCTCTCGGCGCTGGTGCCGGTGAACGTACGCAGCATGTGGATCGGCACCTTCCACGGACTTTGCAACCGCTTTCTGCGCATGCACTGGCGCGAGGCTGGACTGCCGCAAACCTTCACCATCATGGACACTCAGGATCAAGTGTCACTGATCAAGCGGATCCTGAAGGCGCACAACATTGACGACGAAAAGTACCCGCCCAAGCAGATGGCGTGGTTCATCGGCAGCGCCAAGGAGGAAGGCCTGCGACCGAACGCTGTTGAGGCGTTTGATGACTACACCCGCAAGCAGGTGGAGATTTACCAGCTCTACGAAGCCACCTGTCAGCGCGAAGGCGTCGTCGATTTCGCCGAGCTGCTGCTGCGCAGCTACGAAGTGCTCGGCAAGTTCGAGGCGTTGCGCGAGCATTACAACGCCCGCTTCAAGCACATTCTGGTTGACGAGTTCCAGGACACCAACACCCTGCAATACAAGTGGCTGCGACTGCTGGCTGGGCCGCAGACGGCAGTGCTGGCAGTCGGCGACGACGACCAGTCGATCTACGCCTTTCGCGGCGCCAAGGTCGCCAACATGCAGCGCTTCGAGCATGATTTTGGCCCGGCAAAGATCATCAAGCTGGAACAGAACTACCGCAGCTTCGGCAACATCCTCGACGCTGCCAACGCGCTGATCCGCAACAACAACGGCCGCCTCGGCAAGGAGCTATGGACCGATCAGGGTCACGGCGAGCCGATCCGGGTGTTTCAGGCCTATAGTGACGGCGAGGAAGCAGCCTTCGTGATCGACAGTGTGAAGACGGCAATGAACGACGGCGTGCCGCTGGACGAGATCGCGATCCTCTACCGTTCGAATGCGCAATCCCGCGTGTTCGAGCACGGCCTGTTCAACGCCCGCATCCCTTATCGCGTGTATGGGGGCCTGCGCTTCTTCGAGCGCGCCGAGATCAAGCACGCAATGGCGTACTTGCGATTGATCAACAACCCGGAGGATGACAACGCGCTGCTGCGTGTGATCAACTTTCCGCCGCGCGGCATTGGCGCCAAGTCGGTTGAGAACCTTCAAGCGGTATCGGCGGGCACTGGGGTCACACTGTGGCAGGCCGCCTGCGCTGGCGGCGCGGGCGGACGGGCGCAGGTGGCGATGGCGCAGTTCATTGGCCTGATCGAAGGCATGCGCATCGCTACCAAGAATCAGCCGCTGCCAGAGATCGTGCGCCATCTGCTCGATGCGTCGGGCCTGAAGACCCACTATGCGACCGAAAAGGACGGCCAGGATCGCGTCGAGAATCTTGAAGAATTGATCAACGCGGCTGACAACTTCCTGCGTGAAACCGGTGGCGTGATCCACGTCGAAAACCCCGATGGCTCGGTCGCCGAGGATCAGGATGCAGTGACCGCTTTCCTCGCCCATGCCTCACTGGAAGCGGGCGACACCCAGGCCGCAGAGGGGCGTGCAGCACTGCAGATGATGACGGTGCATTCGGCAAAGGGGCTGGAGTTCGACTACGTGTTCATCACCGGGCTCGAGGAAGGATTGTTCCCGCACGATAACTCGCTGAACGACGACGGCGGGCTTGAGGAGGAACGGCGGCTGGCTTATGTGGCGATCACGCGGGCGCGCAAGCGGCTGCATATGTCCTACGCGCAGATGCGCATGCTGCACGGCCAGACCCGCTACAACGTGCCGTCGCGCTTTCTGGACGAAATCCCTGCCGAGTTGCTGCACTGGCTGTCGGCCAAACCGAAGAATCTGCTCGCGATGGAGCCGCACGCGCCGCTCGGTGGCGATTGGGTCAATCCTGAGCGTTCCGCCTTCGCGCAATCGATCGGCAGCGCCACGCGCACCGACACAGGCTTTCGCATTGGGCAGCAGGTATCCCATGCCAAGTTCGGCCACGGGGTGATCATCAACGCCGATGGCAGCGGCAAGAACGTGCAGGTGGAGGTCAACTTCGCCGAGCACGGCATCAAGCGGCTGGCGCTTGAGTATGCTAAGCTGACTGCGATATAGGCATGCCAAGCGTTTTTTGACATTGACATGACGTTACTGCGAATTTCCCACTTTAACTGAACTTATGGGTAGCTTGCGCCCGCCTCAATTGGTTCTGGTGGCATTGTTTTGGTTTGCCAACGCACCGTGGGTGGTTGCGCAACCAGGCGCTGTCACTACGAATCCAAGCCCACCAACAGCGAACCAGCCGTTTACGGTGTCAGTAACTGCGCTGGTTCCAGGTGCCTTTGCGATCGACCCACAGGTTGAAACGCACGGCAACGTGATCGTAGTATTCCTGCGAGGGGAATGCTTCTTTGTCTGTCCGCCAAATGTCGTTCAGACATTGCAATTCACCGCCCCGCCGTTGCCGTCGGGGAGCTACGTGATGACTGTCTATTCAGGGTACTCCGCCGTTGCTGCGGAGGTGCTCGGGACGACCACATTGACCATCGCAGCGCAAGCCGTACCAACACTGACGCCGTTGAGCCTGCTGATACTCATTTGGCTGCTGAGCGCTATTGCGCGAGCGAATCTGCAGTCGAAGTGGCGACGCAACTAAGCGGCGCCGGCAACTTTGTCCACCCGCTCCTCGCGGTGGAAGACACGGCGGTAGCAGACGTAGTCGCTGATCATGCGGATCGCAGTCAGCGGCACCACCAGCAACATCACCGTCGTCAGCACCGCCTTGGCCGGCAGCAGATACAGCAGCGGTGAAACCAGCACGACCGCGAGCACGGTCAGACCGAACATCGCGATGCCATAGACACTCATCGACAGCCAGTTGGCGAGGCTGGCGCGCACCGAAGCACCAATCGCCTGCCCGAAGCTGGCGTCGGAGAACACGATCAGCGCTGGCGAAAACCAGAGCGCAGCCGTCAGAGGCAAAGTGATCGCGAGTGTCACCAACATGACACGCATCAACGCCTCCTGTGGCACGTTACCCTGCTCTTCAAACCCCTTGAGCTGGTCCAGCGTGAGGCCTGACGCCAGCAAGCCCACCGTCAGTGCGACCAGCAGCCCGATCAGATGCACGCCGCCCAGCGGCAGCAGGGCACGCAGGTTCGACTTGAAGCCGGCGAACAGATGCTTGACCTCCGGCAACTCGCCGCGTTCATGGTGCCAGGCGGCCGCCAGAAATCCGACCGAAAGGATCGGATTGAGCAGCATGCAAAGCGGTCCGACAATCGCGGCACACATTTGCATCAACAGCAGATAAAGTGATGTGAGGCCGATATAGCGTGGCCAGTGCGCGCGAAAGATTCGCCACGACAACTGAACCCATTCCGCTCCCTCGCGGGCAGGCACCGGTGCATAGAAAGCGATGGGCTGCGACATCAGACTGCCTCCGCTTGCAGGTTAGTGGGCCAGAAGCCTGGCTTCGCGATGCGCAATCGCAGAATGTTCTCGAATACGGCCGGATCATGCGGGGTGTTGAGCTCAGCGGCGCGCGGTAGGTGCAGATCGTACAGGCGCGACAGCCAGAAGCGAATTGCCGCCGCCCGCAGCAACGCCGGCCAGGCCACCTGCTCGGCTTCCGTCAACGGGCGTTCACTGACGTACGCAGCCAGTAACGCGTGCAACCGGGCGTCGTCAAACTCGCCGCCGGGCACCACGCACCAGTCGTTGGCAGTGATCGCCAGATCGTAGGCGAATTCATCGGTTGCCGCGAAGCCAAAATCGATCAAACCACTCAGCACATCACCATCGAACAGCACGTTGTCGCGAAACAGATCGGCGTGGATAGCGCCATTGGGCAGCCGTGTTTGCCGCCGCTCGCGCTGGAACTTGAGCTCGTTCTCGATCAGGGCGTTCTGGTCAGCGCTGACAAATGGGCGCACGGCGCGAGAGGTCGACAGGGTCCAGCCCGGCCCACGCTTGTTGCTGATACGGGTACGAAACGCACGGCTTGCATTGTGCAGACGACCGAGCTCACGCCCTACCGCCGTGCAGTGCAGCACACCGGGCTGCATCACGGGTCGCCCGGCAATCCGCTGCGTCAGCGCCGCCGGGCGGCCGTTGAGAATAGAAAACAGCGCGCCAGTACGATCAGCGATTGGCGTCGGGACCGCCACTCCCGAACGCGCCAGGTGCGCCGTGAAATTGAGGTAGAAGGGCAGGTCCTCAGCAGGAACGCGCTCGTAAAGAGTCAACACGAACTCGCCGTCGGTGGTCGACAGAAAGTAATTGGTGTTCTCAATACCCTCGGAAATCGGGGTGAGCGCGCGCGCAGTCCCCACCGAGAAGCGGGTCAGCCAGGCAGATACTTCGCTCTCGGTAACGCGGGTGAAAACTGACATGCCGTTGCTGGGTCGCTATTCGTGAAAGAGGAAAGGCTGGCTGAACATGACATTACATCGGGTTCGAGCCGGGTCGTCTGCCAGCGCCTGATATTGATCGTTACAGATGGTTACTGCCAGCCCGTGAAGCCATCTGTCTAGAAACGAAACAACTGCCACAGGACCGGCGTCACCCGTCGGCCCGAGTTGTCTGCTTGACGGTCATAGCGGCCTGCAGCCGGATCAACAATCAGATAGGAACGGCCGCCAACGCTCACCTGCGCGCTCGCCAGGCGTCCCTGGATGCGTTCTTCGTGAACTTGAAGCGGTGCGGCCGCGCCATCTTGCGCGCGCGCGCCAGCGTTGGCGTTGGACGCAGCAGCGACTTCCTGCTTGCCAAGTATCGGCACGCCATCGGGCACCTCGGCTGAACCAGCCGGTGCGGTAGCTTGCGCCAACGCGGCGGTCGAAAGCGACATCGCCAACAACGCAGTGGCACAACGATCAAGAAGGAAAAATCTGTTGGAATGATTCATCAGAACCGATTGTACCGGCCTGACCCGCCATCGAAAGCGCAGAAAGGTGCTGTCAAACGACCGTTAGCAGCGCCACGGCTTGAGCGGCAATTCCTTCACCCCGCCCGGTAAAGCCGAGCATTTCGGTGGTAGTTGCCTTGACGCTGACGCGGTCTGGCACGACGGCACAGTCTGACGCAATGTTGCGCCGCATATGCTCAATATGCGGAGCCATTTTTGGCGCCTGAGCGATGATCGTTGCATCAACGTTGCCCACCTGCCAGCCCGCCGCCCGCACGCGCGCGACAACGCTGCGCAACAGTACGCGGCTGTCGGCGCCTTTGTAGGCCGAATCACTGTCCGGAAAGTGCTTGCCGATATCGCCAAGCGCAGCGGCACCGAGAAGCGCATCAGCGATTGCATGCAGCAGAACGTCAGCATCCGAGTGCCCCAGCAGGCCACGCTCGTACGGGATCTTCACGCCGCCCATGATGAGATTGCGTCCCTCGACGAGCTGGTGCACGTCAAAGCCCGTGCCAATGCGGAAAGGAATGCTCATGGTTGCAGTGCAGTCAAGGGTCGGAGCTGGTTCTGGTAGCTTACTGCGAGGTTGGATCGCGCAGATAAAACGCCGCCAGTTCGGCATCGTCGGCATGCGTTATCTTGATGTTACGTGCACTGCCGGGCACCAGCAGCGGCACCAGGCCCAGCGCCTCAATCGCCTGCGCTTCGTCTGTCACGTCAGGCGATGCCGCGAGCGCGTGCACCAGCGTGTCATAGCGAAACATCTGCGGTGTTTGTGCCCGCCACATGCGTTCGCGAGAGACCGTCTCGGCCACACCGCCTGCTTCGTCTGCGCGCTTGAGTGTGTCTGATACTGGAACTGCCAGCAGCCCACCAACGGAGTGATCTCGAAGCATGGCAATCAGGCGATCAAGATCGGCTTTGCCAACACAGGGCCGAGCCGCATCATGCACCAGCACCCATGCATCACGCCGCACGAGCTTCGCAACAGCAGCCAGCGCGTTGCGCACGGTATCTGCTCTCTGCGCCCCTGCGCACCGCAAAACAGTCGCATTGTCCGCGCGGGTGACGATGGCGTCTGCGCGATCTTCGTCGGCCGGGACTACAACGAAAACATGCTCAACCGCTTCGCATTGACGCAGCGCACGCAGTGTGTGGTCCAGCACCGGCGCGCCGGCAATTTCGATGTACTGCTTGGGCGTAGAAGCACCAAAGCGTGAACCACTGCCACCCGCCGGCACGATAGCGATGCAGCCATAGCGTTGCGGCCCGGCGGCAGCGGTCAACTCACCACCTTGATGGTCGGGAACTTGGCCGTGTGATCTTCACTCTTCTGCGCCACGAAGATCGCAACCTTGCGCGCGATTTCCTTGTACGTGGCGGCAACAGTGCCATCTGGATCGGCCACAACGGTCGGACGACCGCCGTCCGATTGCGCACGAATCTTCGAGTCCAGCGGCAGTCCGCCGAGGAATGGCACGTTGTAGTCGCGGCACATCGCGCGGCCGCCGCCTTCGCCAAAAATCGGTTCGGTGTGTCCGCAGTTGGAGCAGACGTGGGTGCTCATGTTCTCGACGATGCCGACGATCGGGATACCGACCTTGTCGAACATCTTGAGCCCCTTGCGCGCATCGATCACCGCGATCTCCTGCGGTGTGGTGACGATCACAGCACCGGTGACCGGCACCTTCTGCGACAGCGTCAGCTGGATATCGCCGGTGCCCGGTGGCATGTCAATCACCAGGTAATCGAGGTCGCGCCAATTGGTATCGGACAGCAGTTGCTCCAGCGCCTGGGTGACCATCGGACCGCGCCACACCATCGGCGTGTCGGTATCGATCAGGAAGCCGATCGACATCGCCTGAATGCCATGTGCTTCGAGCGGCTCCAGCGTCTTGCCATCAGCACTTTCCGGGCGACCAGTGATGCCCAGCATTTGCGGCTGCGACGGGCCGTAGATGTCGGCGTCAAGAATGCCCACGTTGGCGCCCTCGGCCGCAAGTGCAAGCGCCAGGTTGGCCGCCGTTGTGCTCTTGCCGACGCCGCCTTTGCCTGAGGCGACAGCGATGATGTTCTTGATGCCGGGCTTGAGCTTGACGCCACGCTGCACGGCGTGCGAAATGATCTTCTGCGAAACATTCACAGTGACCTTGCCTACACCCGGTAACCCGCGCAGATGCTGGGTCACGAGCTGGCGCAGCGCATCGTGCTGGCTCCTGGCAGGGTAGCCAAGCACGACCTCGACTGTGAGGTCACTGCCGTCGACGGCCACGCGCTTGATGGCCTTGTCCTTGACGAAGTCGCGACCGGTATTCGGGTCGATGCAACTGGCGAGATGGGAGAGCACTTCTGATTCAGTCATAGCTTGCAAGTTTAGCGGTTGACGCCCTTCGCAAGGCGCCAGATTTGATACTATCTCCCTGTTTTTCCAAGGGTTTTCACCCTTTTTGTTGCCCCGCAAAATCGTCATGACCGCATCCAGCACACCATCATCAGCGGTGACCGCTGGCGCCAACAAGCGCCGCATCTTCGTCACCACGGCCCTCCCCTATGCGAACGGCAAGTTCCATCTGGGCCACATGATGGAGTACATCCAGGCCGACATCTGGGTGCGCTTCCAGCGTATGCAGGGTCATGAGGTGCACTGGATGTGCGCCGACGACACGCACGGCGCACCGATCATGATCGCCGCCGAGAAGGCGGGCAAGACACCGCAGGAATTCGTCGCCGAGATCGCGTCCACTCGCAAGGATTATCTCGACGGCTTTCACCTGTCGATCGACAACTGGCATTCGACCGACTCGCCCGAGAACACCGAGCTGGCGCAGGACATCTACCGCAAGCTGAAGACGGCGGGCTTCATCGCAACCAGGACCATCGAACAGTTCTTCGACCCGGTCAAGAGCATGTTCCTGCCGGACCGCTACATCAAGGGCGAATGCCCGAAGTGTGGCGCCAAAGACCAGTACGGCGATTCCTGCGAAAACTGCGGCGCGGTGTACGCGCCGACAGACCTCAAGAATCCGTACTCCACGCTCTCCGGCGCGACGCCGGAAATGCGTTCTTCGGAGCATTTTTTCTTCAAGCTGTCGGACCCGCAGTGCGTAGAGTTTCTGCGCGGCTGGACTGAAGGGCTGGACGCACACGGCAAGAAACGACTGCAGAGCGAAATCATCGCCAAGACCAAGGAATGGCTGGGCGAAGACGGCAAACTCGGCGACTGGGACATTTCGCGCGATGCGCCGTATTTCGGCATCCCGATCCCCGATGCGCCGGGCAAGTACTTCTACGTCTGGCTGGATGCACCGGTCGGCTACCTGGCTTCACTGAAAAACTACTTCGACAGCGGCAAGGCAGCCCACAACGGCGAGACGCGTTCGTTGGCCGACTTCCTCGCTGACCCGAACACCGAGCAGATCCACTTCATCGGCAAGGACATCGTCTACTTCCACGTGCTGTTCTGGCCAGCAATGCTCAAGTTCGCGGGCTACAAGGTGCCGGACAGCGTCAACGTGCACGGCTTCATCACCGTCGGCGGTGAGAAGATGAGCAAGAGCCGCGGCACCGGCATCGACCCGCTCAAGTACCTGCAGATAGGCATGAACCCCGAGTGGCTGCGCTACTACATCGCCGCCAAACTCAACGCCAACGTTGAGGACGTCGACTTCACCGCGGAAGACTTCATGGCGCGGGTGAACTCGGACTTGATTGGCAAGTTTGTGAATATTGCGAGCCGGACGGCAGGCTTCCTGCAAAAGCATTTTGACGGCAGGGTATTTGAGCGACAAGCCGTTGTCAGCGCGGGCGTGGGCGAGGATTTGGCGGGCATGGCCGCCGATATTTCCGAACTATATGAAGCTCGCGAATTCGGCAAAGTTGTGCGCCGCGTCATGGAGGCTGCGGACTTCGTTAACGGGTACTACGACGGGAGCAAGCCTTGGGAACTCGCCAAACGTGCTCCACAAGATGAGGCCGCACGGGTTCAACTGCATCTGGTGTGCACGGTCGTGGTGGAGTCGTTCCGGATACTGGCCACGTATCTCGCTCCGATCTTGCCTCGCCTCGCGTCAGAAGCGTTTGCCTTCCTGAACTTGCCTACACAGCAGTGGCGTGACATTCACGAGCCGCTTAAGGCAGGTCATAAGGTTTCGCCGTACAAGCACCTCATGTCCCGAGTAGAAGAAAAGCAGCTCGACGAACTCTTCGGCCTGCTCCCCGACGCCTCCGCACCAGCAAAAGCGGAAAAACCCGCCAAGCCACAACCCGCAGCGAAAGGCGCAGCCAGCAGCAATGCCGCTGCAAAGACTGCTGCATCAGGGCCGCAGGCCGATGGCTTCATTTCGATTGATGACTTCGCCAAAGTCGATCTGCGTATCGCAAAAATCGTCAATGCCGAGCTCGTCGAGGGTAGCGACAAGCTGCTGCGCCTGACGCTGGATGTCGGCGAAACGGACGAATCCGGGCAACCGAAAACCCGCAACGTGTTCTCGGGCATCAAGTCAGCCTACGCACCGGAAAGCCTGATTGGCCAGCACACCGTGCTTGTTGCCAATCTCGCACCGCGCAAGATGAAGTTCGGCGTCTCCGAAGGCATGGTACTTGCGGCATCTGCGAAAGATGACCACAATGACGCAGGCTTGTATCTGCTTAACCCCCACGCTGGTGCCCGCGCCGGCATGAAAGTGACATGAAAACCCTTTTCGGAGCCACTCGCACCGTCTTCGAGCAGGACAAATACAAGATATTGAAGGCCAGCTCGCGCGATGCACCGGTGGTGTCAGCATTGACCAAGGGCGACTGGTCGGAGCGGGTTGCCATTTCGCAGCGGCGCAAGAATGACAACCCGACGCAGATCGCCGACGACTTGCGTTCCGGTGGCGGCCTGGTGCTCTACCGCAACAACCTGCCGGTGGCGGCGCTCTCCTATGTGAAGGCGCGCGACGGTAGCTGGGAACTGCGCCGACTCGGCGTCACCCGAACTTTCTCCGGGCGTGGCTTTACCACCCTCCTGCTCGACACCCTGGAGCGACTGGCGAAGCAATCCGAGGTGCGCTCAATTCGTATCCCGGTAGAGTCCTACTCACCGCAGTACAAGGCGTACTTCGAGAAGCTCGGTTTCAGCGTCGAGGCCGACCGCACGTTCTCCACCGTGTTTGCCGGCGCATTGCAGCCGATCCGCATGCGCAAGCTGGTCGCCTGACCGTGCAGGCAACGGCGCAATCTGGAGGCCCGTCGCTACCGCGATGATCAGTCTGGCGTTTCGCCCTCGCCTGCTCGGCGAACTCCGCACCTACAGTACAGAGAAGTTCCGGGCTGATCTGCTTGCCGGCGTAACGGTCGGCATCATCGCCATACCGCTGGCAATGGCGTTTGCCATCGCCAGCGGCGTTGCGCCCGAGCAGGGCCTGGTCACCGCAGTCATCACCGGCTTCATCATTTCGGCGGTAGGAGGCACTCGCCTGTGCATTGGCGGCCCCACCGGCGCCTTCATCGTGGTGCTGTACGGCATCCTGATCCGCTACGGCTGGGCAAACCTGATGATCTGCACGATGATGGCGGGCGTCATCCTGATGGTGATGGGTGCGGCCAAACTTGGGCGGCTGATCCGCTTTGTCCCCAATTCGGTGATCATTGGCTTCACCAATGGCATTGCGGTGCTGATCGCGCTGTCACAGGTGAAGGATTTTCTCGGTCTGCCAATTGCAAAAATGCCCGGCGAGTTCTTCGGCATTGTCAAGGCGCTATGGGCGGCGCTGCCCAACTTGCACGGTCCGTCGATGCTGCTGGCGATCGCCTGCCTGGCGTTCCTGCGCATGTGGCCGGCAAAATGGTCGCGCTACATTCCCTCGCCATTTCTGGTGCTGATTTTCTCCACCTTGCTCACGCTCTGGGGCAATACGGGCATTGCCACCATCGGTTCGAAGTTCGGCGAGATCAAGGCGGCGATCCCGTTCCCGGCAATGCCAGAGTTCACCATCGAACAACTCGGCAGCCTGATTCCACCTGCGGTGACCATTGCACTGCTTGGCGCCATTGAATCGCTGCTCTGCGCCGTGGTGGCGGACAAGCAGACCAATGACCGGGCGGATGCCAATCAGGAGCTGATCGCGCAGGGCATCGCCAATGTCGTGTCCCCCCTGTTTGGAGGCCTCGCCGCCACCAGCGCCATGGCGCGTACCAGCGCCAACATCAAGAACGGCGCGCAGACGCCAGTCGCCGGCATCGTGCACGCCATCACTGTTCTGGTCGTGTTGCTGGTGGCCAGTCCGCTGGCGAAACACGTTCCCCTGCCGGCACTGGCCGCGATCCTGATGTGGGTGGCCATGAACATGGGCGAATGGCGCGAGTTCAAGGCGCTGCGCCAGTACACACCGCTGCGTAACGCCACCCTGATCAGCACCTTCCTGCTCACGGTTCTGTTCGACCTGACCATCGCGGTCGAGGTAGGCATGGTGCTGGCTACGCTGCTGTTGATCAAGCGGCTGACCGAAGCGGCGGCCGTGCAGGTAGTGACCAACCTCGCCAAGGACCCTGACGCGCCGGCTCTGCCGCTGCCGGAAGGCGTGACGGGCGTGCGTCTGCGCGGGGCCCTGTTCTTTGGCGTAGTGGACCGACTGGAGGCCGGGCTCGCGACCGTCCCGGCAGGCAGCAAGCTGGTGTTGCTGGACTTTCTCGAAGTCATCTACATCGATTCGACGGCGCTGGAAACAGTCGAACGCTACTGCGAAAGCTGTCGGCGCGCCGGTATCGAAGTCATCGTCTTCGGACTCGGGCCGCAACCGCGCGGGCTGTTCGCTCGCACTGGTGTGGACAAAAAGCTGGGGTTTGACCACGTGGTAGAGACCCGACGGCAGGCGCTTGACCTGGCCATCTGGCGCCAGGTTCAGGCGAGGCTGCAGACAACACCGCCGGACTCACGCGTTTAGGGCGGTTTGCGCCGATTTCAAGCACTTTTGACGCCAAAAAGAATCGCTCAAAAAGCCCTTGAAAGTGTTGTCGGCATACGCATTTTCGATGTCGTAAGCGCTGCGAATTCAGCGCACTGCAAGACGAAAGGAAAATGCAATGACTGGTTTGATTCGCTTCAATGGTGTGCCCGCAGTTCGCTGGGGTGGTCGCGGCTTTGATCGTGCGTTTGATTCGCTGGCGTCCGAGCTTTTTGTCGAACGCACCGCAGGCGAGCTGCGCGCCGACGTACGCGAAACGCCAAATGCCTACATCGTGCAATTCGATGTGCCGGGCGTGGCGAAGGAAGACATCGCGGTGGACGTTGACGAAAAGTCCGTTCGTGTAGAAGCCACCTTCAAGCGCGAAACCGGCGAAGGTGAGAACGTCGTGCTGACGGAGCGCGTGGCTGGCGCGGTGTCACGCGCATTCAAGCTGCCGCAAGCAGTGGATGCCGATCAGGCCAGCGCAAAGCATGAGCACGGCGTATTGACGCTGACGCTGCCGAAGAAGAACGCAACCGCGCAGAAGCGGCTGACGATCAACTGATCATCCGGCCCAGCGCCCTAAACCGCCCTCATCCCAGCGCACGCGGGAATGAGGGCGTAGCCGCGTTGGTGCGCCGGCTACGCGCGCTTCGCCTTCTTGAGCAGGGGCGCCAGAAACTTCGCTGTATGTGAACCCCGCGCGCCGCCATCGCCAGCCACTGTTTCCGGCGTTCCCTGCACGACGACGGTACCGCCGCCATCGCCCCCCTCCGGCCCCATGTCGACCAGCCAGTCGGCCGTCTTGATGACGTCGAGGTTGTGCTCGATCACCACCACCGTGTTGCCGTGATCCCGTAGTCGGTAGAGCACCTTGAGCAACAGGTCGATGTCGGCGAAATGCAGTCCAGTCGTCGGTTCGTCGAGGATGTAGAGCGTGTTGCCGGTGTCTCGCTTTGATAGCTCCAGTGCCAGTTTCACGCGTTGCGCCTCGCCGCCCGAGAGCGTGGTCGCGGCCTGGCCGAGCCGGATGTAGCCGAGGCCGACCTCGTTCAGCAGGTTCACTTTGGCCGCGATCGCCGGTACCGGCGAAAAGAATTCGCAGGCCTCCTCCACGGTCATCTCAAGCACTTCCGAGATGCTCTTGCCGCGATAGTGGATGTCAAGCGTCTCTCGGTTGTAGCGCTTGCCGTGACAGACGTCACACGCAACGTAAACATCCGGCAGGAAGTGCATTTCCACCTTGATTACGCCGTCGCCCTCGCAAGCCTCACAGCGCCCGCCCTTGACGTTGAATGAAAAGCGGCCGGGCTCGTAACCGCGTTCGCGCGCCTGCGGCGTCTGCGCGAACAGGTCGCGAATTGGCGTGAACAGCCCGGTGTAGGTTGCCGGATTGGAGCGCGGCGTGCGTCCGATCGGGCTCTGGTCAACATTGATGACCTTGTCGTAATGCTCAAGGCCATCAATGCCGTCGTATGCCGCCGGGTCTTCAAGGCTACCGTAGATCTTTTTCGCGGCGGCGCGATAGAGCGTGTCATTAACCAGCGTCGACTTGCCTGACCCGGAGACGCCAGTAACGCAGGTAAACAGCCCCACCGGGATACGCACGTCAACGCGCTTCAGGTTGTTTCCGCGTGCACCACGAATGTGGATCATCCGCTTGCTGTCCGGCTGCAAACGCTTTGGTGGGATGGCGATTTCCTTGGCGCCGGAAAGATACAGACCCGTCAGGGAAGTCTTGCTCCTTTTGACATTCGCCGGTTTGCCGTGTGCCACCACTTCGCCACCGTGCACCCCAGCCGCCGGGCCCAGGTCGACCACGTAATCCGCGCTCATGATCGCGTCTTCGTCATGCTCGACCACGATGACGGTGTTACCGAGATCGCGCAGGCGCTTGAGGGTTTCCAGCAGACGGTCGTTATCGCGCTGGTGCAGGCCGATGGAAGGCTCGTCGAGCACATACATCACACCGGTCAGCCCGGAGCCGATCTGCGACGCGAGGCGAATGCGCTGCGCCTCACCGCCGGACAGGGTTTCAGCGCTGCGGTCGAGCGAAAGGTAATCGAGCCCGACGTTGTTGAGAAACCCCACCCGGTTGCGGATTTCCCAGACGATGCGCTCGGCGATCTGCCGCTTGCTGCCGTCCAGTTGCAATGAATCGAAGAAATTCGCCGTCTCGTGCAGCGGCAGACGGCTTACCTCGTAAATCGCCCGACTCTGTTTGCCCGGCCCCACTTTCACGAAGCGCGCCTCGCGACGCAGCCGCGCACCGTGGCAGTCCGGGCAATCGCGCCGGCTCATGTATTTCGCCAGCTCCTCGCGAACAGCGCCGGATTCGGTCTCGCGATAGCGCCGACGGAAGTTGGGCAGCACGCCTTCAAAGGTGTGTTTGCGCTTCTGCAACACGCCTTTCTCGCTGACGTAGTCAAACTCGATCACTTCCTCGCCGCTGCCGTACACCACGGCGTGTCGGGCTTCTTCCGGCAACTCGGCAAACGGCGTTTCCAGATCAAAGCCGTAGTGCGCCGCCAGTCCCTGCAGCATCTGGAAGTAGAAGATGGTGCGCCGGTCCCAGCCCTTGATCGCGCCGCTGGCAAGCGAGAGCTCGGGGTGCGCGACGATGCGGCTGGGCTCGAACTCGTCGATTTCCCCGAGTCCGTCGCAGGTCGGGCAGGCGCCCATCGGCGAGTTGAACGAGAAAAGGCGTGGCTCCAGTTCGGCCAGCGAGTAATCGCAGATCGGGCAGGCGAACTTCGACGAGAAAAGCTGCGGCTTCGCCTTTTCATCATCCATCGAAACCACAATCGCGCGACCGTTGCCCATTCGGCAGGCCGTCTCGAACGATTCCGCCAGGCGCTGCTTGGCGTCGGGCCGCACCTTGAGGCGGTCCACGACTACCTCAATTGTGTGTTTGTGATTCTTGGCCAGCTTCGGCGTCGGATCAAGCTCAACGACCTCGCCGTCGATCCGCACGCGCGTGAAGCCCTTGGCCTTGAGCTCGATGAACAGCTCGACATGCTCGCCCTTGCGGTCGGCGACGAGCGGCGCCAGCAGCATGATGCGGGTATCTGCGGGCCAGGCCAGCACGGTATCGACCATCTGCGAGATGGTCTGCGCCGACAACATGATCTCGGGGTGATTCGGGCAGTACGGGTCTCCCACCCGCGCGTAGAGCAGTCGCAGGTAGTCATGGATTTCGGTCACGGTGCCGACGGTCGAGCGTGGGTTGTGGCTGGTTGCCTTCTGCTCGATTGCAATCGCAGGTGCAAGGCCCTCGATCAGGTCCACGTCCGGCTTGTCCATCATCTGCAGGAATTGCCGTGCATAAGCCGACAGCGATTCGACGTAGCGGCGCTGCCCCTCGGCGTACAGTGTGTCAAAGGCCAGCGAGCTTTTGCCCGAGCCCGACAGACCGGTGATCACGACCAGCTTGTGCTTGGGGATGTCGAGATTGATGTTCTTGAGGTTATGCGTGCGCGCACCGCGCACCCGGAGGAAATCCATACTCACCGACAGCCGACAACGCCCGCAACGGGCAACCCGGCATTATCTCGCGGCGGCCGGATTGCAGTAAATCCCGACCACGCCCGGATCGGTATGCCGACCTGCGAGTTTGGCCGGCAACCCGTAGTACGACTGATCGCCGTCAGTCTGGCGTTGGCGCTGCGCCGCTATGATTCAGGGCGTTTTCAGGCGGGTCGCGCATAGTGTGCGGTTCGCCCGCCTCAACTCCGCCACGCTGCCTTGTCTTCTCCCACCTTCTCCATGACTCCGTCCGAGCGCCGCGCCAGTGGCTGGCTCGCCTCCATCTTTGCACTGCGCATGTTCGGCCTGTTTTCGCTGCTGCCGATCTTTGCTATCTACGCCAAGGACTTGCGCGGCGGGGATTCGGTGTACGTGATGGCACTGACGCTGTCCATTTACGGCATTGGTGAGGCGCTGATGCAGATCGCCTTTGGTGCGGCGTCGGACCGCTTCGGTCGCAAGCCGGTCATCGCCTTTGGCCTGCTGTTGTTCATTTCCGGCAGCGTGGTCGCGGCATTATCGAACTCGATCTACGGTGTGCTGGCCGGGCGGGTGTTGCAAGGGCTGGCGGCGATTTCGTCCGCAGTGTCGGCTTTCACGGCCGATTCGACACGCGACGAAGTGCGCACCAAGGCGATGGCGATGATTGGCGTGTCGATTGGGCTGGCGTTCGTTGCCGCGATGGTGGTGTCGCCGATTGTGGCCGGCCAGATCGGACTTTCCGGCATCTTCTGGATGAACGCAGCGCTTGGCGTGGCGGCGCTTGCCGTGCTCTATCTGGCCATTCCGGACGCGCCGCTGCGTGACGATCCGCCGGCGACGATCCGGCACGGCGACGTGCTGTTCGACCCGAATTTGTGGCGGCTCAACCTCGGCGCCTTCGCGCTGCACGGTTGCCAGACGGCTATGTTTGTTGTCATTCCAACCATGCTGGTAGAGAAAGGCGGCCTGCCATCACCGGAACAGTGGAAGGTATATCTGCCGGTCGTGGTCGGCTCGTTCCTGCTGATGCTGTTTCCGATGGTGATCGCTGAAAAGCGTGGGCGCATGCGCGAGGTGTTCCTGTTCGGCATCGCGATGCTGGTAGTCGCGTTGCTGTTTGGGGCAATCACCGGCGGCTCGTCGCTGGCGCTGCTGGCAACGTTGTTGTTCCTCTTCTTCTTCGCATTCAACCTGCTCGAATCCCTGCAGCCTTCGCTGGTGTCGCGGCTTGCCCCTGCGTCGGTCAAGGGCTTTGCTTTGGGAGTGTTCGGCACCACGCGGGCCGCCGGCTTCTTCATGGGTGGTGTGGTTGGTGGCGCAGTCGCCAAGCATTTTGGCCATAATGCGGTCTTCTACACGTGTGCCGCGCTGGCGGCAATTTGGTTCGTGGCGGCCTTTTCGATGCAACCGCCACCGGCAAGAAAGAAGGAGACTTGATCATGGCATCCGTCAACCGTGTCACCCTCATTGGCAATCTCGGGCGCGATCCCGAAATGCGCTACCTGCCCAGCGGCGAAGCCGTGGCAACGTTCTCGATCGCGACCACCGAGCAGTGGAAAGACAAGTCCGGTGGCAAGCAGGAACGTACCGACTGGCACCGCATTGAGTTCATCGGCCGCACTGCGGAAGTCTGCGGTGAGTATCTGAAAAAGGGCGCCCCGGTCTATATCGAAGGCCGCATCCAGTACGACAAGTGGACCGACAAGGAAGGCGTCGAAAAGACGATGACCAAGATCCGCGGCGACCGCATGCAGATGCTGGGCGGCCGTGGCGGCGGTGGCGGCTCCGACGCACCGTATGAAGACGATAGAGGCGGCAGCACACCGCGCCAAGCTGGACAGCCTTTCCAGGGTGGCGGATCGAGTGGTGCCAGCGCACCGAAAAAAGCCAAGCTCGACGATTTCGACGACGATATTCCGTTCTAACCGTCACCCGCGACCGCTGCCGGTCGGCAGCGCGCTATGCCCGCAATCGCATCGTAACGGGTGAGCATTGCCTCGCAGCCGGCATTCGTTCGCCCGCAGGTCCTGAGCGTCACGGGTGCGAACGGCCCGACAACTGGTCGGAGGTGGCATGGCGCCCGACATGGTTACGTCTTTGGTACAGCATCGTTGCCGCCTTTTCACGATCTGACATTCTGTTGACACCCATGCATCGTTTACCGACACTCATCGCCGCAATCGCTGCGGGGTCGCTGTCAATCGCCGCTGACGCGGCTCCGGGCGACCTTGATACCACCTACGGGTTGAGCGGCAAAAGTTTCGCGAGCGTAAATGGCGCTGACGCGTCGTACGCCAACGCCGTCGCAATCCAGCCTGATGGCAAGATCGTGGTCACTGGCAAGTGTTTTGTGCTGGCGACTGGTTCGACCCAGATTTGTGCGCTTCGGCTGCTGCCGAACGGCTTCTTCGATACATCGTTTGGCAACAACGGCAGCAAACTGGTTAACGTCGGCGGCACCGGTGTCACCGAAGTCGCGCACGCAATCGCACTGCAGAGCGACGGCAAGATCGTGCTGGCCGGTTCCTGCGGCCCCGAGACCGCACCAACCGAAACCTGCGTGGTGCGCCTGCTCGCTGACGGTTCGCTGGATGGCGGTTTCGGGCTCTCTGGCAAGTCACGCATCAGCTTTGGCACCGTAGGCATGGCGGCCGGGATCCAGGAGGCGCGTGCGATTGCCGTGCTCGCAGACGGCAAACTGCTGCTTGGGGGGCGCTGTCGTGGTGACACTCTTGCCACAGTGGGCGTGTGCGTGGTGCGACTGAACAGCAACGGTTCGCTTGATACAGCGTACGCGAATTCCGGACGGACGATCGCGGTAAATGCGCTTGACGAACGCCTGACTTCCATGCTGGTGCGCGCCGATGGTCGGGTGCTCATCGCAACCGAAGGCAACAATTCGCTCCCGCCGGCAGCGGCGATCAAGAAAGTTTATGTGTCGCAACTCACCGTGTCGGGCGCGTGGGACAACACATTCGGCAATCTCGCTACCACCGGTACGCAGGTGCTGGAACTGTGCACGCAAAACAAGCTGCCGCGGATGGCACTTCAGCCGGACGGCAAGGTGATCGTTGCGTTCGTTTGCAACAACGGTGGCGATATCCAGGCAGGCAAGCGGCTGGATATCGCGGGCCAGATCGACCCGGCCTACAACTACCCCGGTGGAACGCCCTTCGGAGTTCCAGTTGAGAGTGGCGAGTACGGCCTGAAGCCGGTGCTGCAAGCGGACGGGCGAACAGTGTTCGCAGCATCGTCGTACAACGTTGCGCCCAACCCCGTGACACTGGATTTTTTAACCTGGCGCGCCGGCGATACCGGCACGCTGGACGCCACCTACACCGGTGGCGGCCTGAAACCGATGCTGGCTGCGAGCGATCGCGCCAATGACGCGGCGCTACAGACCGACGGCAAGTTGGTGCTCGCGGGCACCTGCGACAACGGCGCGTCGTTCCAAATCTGCACCGCGCGCCTGCAGGGCGACGCCTCGTCGGCAGCCCGCAACTGCAGCATGGATATCGATGGCGATGGCCGCGTGCTGCCGACCACCGATGCACTGATTCTGGCGCGTGCGTCGCTCGGGCTCAGCGGTGCCGCTGTGCTCAATGGCATCGCCACCACCGGTCCGCGCAACACCTGGCCGCTGATCCGCGATTTCCTCGTCAACCAGTGCGGCATGAGCAATCTGGCGCCATAGGCGAGCCATTGCCACGTCGTGCTTTTGGTCGGTCACGTTCTCTGCAAGCGCTGGAAATCACCCCACTGCAGCGTCTCGACGCCCTTGCCGTCCACCACCAGGTTGTGGGCGATGGCTGCGCCCAGTGCCTCGACGCGGATGCCGCGAAACTTGCGGGCCGGTCCCAGCATCAGATGTGACAGGCTCGGCCAGAATGCGAGCGTGAGCGCTTGGCTCACACCGAAGCGATTGCTCGGCGTCAGGATCATCGACGGCTGGAACAGTGACAATCGCTCGAAATTGAGCGCTATCAGCGCATCGCGCAACTGGCCCTTGGTGCGCAGATAAAACGACGGCGAACGCGAATCAGCACCCACCGCGCCGAGCAGTTCGAAGTGCCGCACGCCACGCTGGCGGCAGAGATTGGCAAAGGCGATTACCCAGTCGCGGTCGATGCGCAGAAACGCCTCCTTCGTCATCTTTGACGGCTGGCTGACGCCGAGCGTGCAGATCGCCGCATCGTGACCATCGATGAAGTCTGCATAAGTGTCGGGAGAACCAACATCGACCACCCGTTGCGTGACGCGTGCAGCAGCGCCATCAGGCAGCGCAACCTCGCGCCGGCCGAGCAGTGTGATGCGCGTCACCTCCGGCATCGCGAGCAGCGCCTTGAGCGTTTCGCCACCCGTCGCGCCACTGGCGCCGAGCATCACCACCGACAACGCTTTCGCCATGACCTGCCCTCTGCCCCGCGGCTGTTTGCCAAAGACATAGCGTAGCGCAGCGCCGTCGGTAGCACTGGGGGCGTGTTAACACACCCTAGATGCCAAGTTGCACCACGCCCCACAAAGTGATCGCGGCGCCGACCAACAGCATCGCACCGGCTGTGCGCGCCAGCCACACGCCCGCCATCGGTCTCGCGGCCAGCCAGCCCTGCGCGCTGCCCGCCGTGAACGCGAGGCTGCCGTAGACGGCGATCTGCGTCACTGCGGTGATGGCGGCGAGTGCGAGCGCCTGCACCCAGACCGGCCCGTACTCGGCACGCAGGAACTGCGGAAAGATCGCGAACATGAAAAGGTAGGCCTTCGGATTCATCAGGCAGGTCAACGCAGCGCGGCGGAAGGTGGCCCATCGCGACATCACCGACATCGCAGGTGAATCTGGGCTATCGGCGGCACCAACGACCTTCACCCGTAGCAGCGACACCCCAATCCACGCGATGTAGAGCGAGCCGATCACCAGCATGGCATTGACCAGCCCCGGCAAGAGCTTGAAAACAAGGCCAAAGCCCAATGCCCCTGCCGCCGTGTGGCAGAGACCGCCAAATACGATGCCGGCTACCGCGTACGCGCCCGTGCGCCGCCCGCCCGAGAGTGCGCTGGCAAGCACGAAAGCCATGTCCATACCCGGCAACACGATCACGCCAAACACCATCAGGAAGTAAAGCCAGAGATGGCTCGTCTGCTCCATCGCCTAGCCTCGCGCAGCGTTCAGGCGTGCGTACTCGTCGGCCGTGATGCGGGTGAACGCCATCGTCCAGTTCACTTCCCAGGTCGCCCCCTGATCGAGCGAAAAGCCCTGCTGCCAGTGCGCTGCCGTCGGCGAACGAACCGTCCACGTAAAGCGCACACGCACCTGCTGGCCGCCGATCATCTCATCGGCTTCGAAGAGACCAACGCCTTCGCTGAAGCTTCCGACCACTGGCGGCAGACCGAGCACACCGTCGCGCGGGCTCACCCAGTAGATGCTCCAGCGCTGTTGCGTGAGGTCGAAACAGCGGAAGGTGGCGCCGATGTGGGCCGGGTCTGACCCCGCGTCCAGTCGCAGCGACTCATCCGTGTTGCAGATCCCGCCAATCAGCGGCCAGCACTGTTGCGTCGATTGAAACTCTTCCCAGTCAGTGCAACCGGTCAGCCGGCTGCGCAGCTTGCGGTGGGCAACGCGCCAGCAGCCGAACAGAAAGTCGAAGTCACGCACAGGATCGTGCTTGCCGTCGTTCTCGATGTCGCAGGATGTGGCCTGCATGGCTTCGGTGGTGGCGTTCATATCGGTTTCCTTGAGTGATGAATCGACGCTCGTGGTTGTCGACCCCGAGCGTTTGCACAAGGAAAAGATAGGTGTTAATGCGGACATTTTTCGCCCTGATTCACCGTAGACTTGCCGCATGTCCTCGCCCACCACCCGCGTGCTGACCGTGCTGGAGCTGCTGCAGTCGCATGGCCGCCTGAGCGGTGCCGAGCTCGCCGGGCGACTGGGCGTGGATGGCCGCACCCTCCGTCGCTACATCGAACGGCTTGATGAACTGGGCATCCCGGTCACGTCCTCACGTGGTCGCTACGGGCACTACAGTCTGGTCGCGGGTTTCAAGTTGCCGCCGATGATGTTCACGGACGATGAGGCGCTGGCAATTTCGGTCGGTCTGCTGGCGTCGCGTTCGCTGGGGCTGGCCGAAGCTGCACCCGCCGTTGAGAGCGCCCAGGCGAAGCTGGAACGCGTGCTGCCCACATCGCTGAAGTCGCGACTGCGTGCGCTCAGCGAGACGGTGACGCTGGATCTGCGCGCATCGCCGTCGCCGCAGGACAACGCGACACTCGTGACACTGACCCGCCGCGCATCAGCACCGGCGCGTGCACTTGCGCTACCGCTCACCATACAGCGGCGAAAGCGGCAAGGGCTTTCGCGAGAGCGAACGTGACATGGATCCCTACGGCCTCGCATGGCGCGCACGGCATTGGTACGTGGTGGGCTGGTGTCACCTGCGTCGCGATCTGCGCTCGTTCCGGCTGGATCGCATTGAATCGGTAGAGCTATTGAGCGGCCGCGATGCCCACTTTGAGGCGCCGCGATCGTTCGACGCCATGGCCCATCTGGCCCACAGTGTGGCTACGCTGCCACGTGCGATCCGCGTGGTTGTGCTGCTGAAGACGGACCTCAAGACGGCCCGCGAGGAATTGTTCGAAGCCATCGGCGTCTTCCAGCCCAACCCCGACGGCGACGGCGTACTGCTGCACAGCCAAGCCGACGACCTTGGCTGGTACGCGCGGCAACTGGCACGGCTGTCGTTCGCGTTCGAAGTGCGATCACCACCTGAGCTGCGTGATGCGGTGGTGGCGCACGCGGCGCGGCTGGCAGCGAATGCCGTGTGACGACAACGTCACGCGGCCGGCCCACCGCGCGTTTGTGCCGCCTGCTGCAGATGTGCGAGCAGCAGGCGCGCCACAGTGGGCAGCGTGTCGATGCTGCGATAGCAAATCGCAAAGCGCCGCTTGGCCCAAGCCTCGTCAAGGCGGACGATGCACAAATCGGGGCTATTGCGATAGGGTGCAGCAACCTCACGCGGCACCACCGCCAACGCCAGATTGGCAAGCACTGCGCGCAGTGCAGCGTCGAAACTGGTGACCACGACGCGATGCTGCAGGCGGCGGCCCGCGGCTGCGGCAGCACGGCCGAGCAGCAGGTTCACTGCGCTGTTGACGGGCAGCACCACCTGCTCGTAGTCGAGGGTTTCGACAAAGCGCACGCGCTTGCGGCGCGCCAGCGGGTGGCTGCGATGCACAGCCACCGCCAGCTCATCGCTGCGATAACCCACCGAGGCGAGATCGCCGAGGTCGGCCGCGTCCCAGCACACGCCAAGCGTCGCGCTGCCCTCGCGGATGCCGCGCACGATGTCGGGGCTGACGCGCTCCTCCATGGTGACGCGAATGTCCTTGTGCGCCGGCAGGGCGAGAAAAGCGGCGATGTCGTCAGCCAGGTGTTCGGCCAGCGCCGACGCCGACGCGAGCACACGCACCTCGCCGCGCAGGCCCGAGGCGTAGCCCGCCATCGCCCGCTCAATACGCTCGGCTGTCGCCAGCATCTCGCGCGCATGTTCCAGCAAGGTCTGCCCGGCAGCAGTGGGCTCCATGCCGCGACGCCGCCGCTGCAAGAGCTTCACACCCACCGTTTCTTCCAATGCCGAGAGGCGTTTGCTGATGGCTGACCCGACCAGACTGGCCTGCTCCGAAGCCCGCACAATGTTGCGCGTCTCGCAGACGGTCACGAACAGGCGCAGGGTGGTGAGGTCGAGATCACGCATCAAGTTACGTCGATCATTTGATTTTCCATTCTGGCAATTTTACTCGTACTAAATATCAATTTGCGACGATAGGTGAAATCTAAAATTCTTCGAAATTGGGTGCTGACGCAGCTTTTGTGGGAGCGGCCCTGGCCGTGAAACTCGTTCAGCAAGGTGCAATGGCGGGCAAGCCCGCTCCCACAGCGCCAAAGCAAAGGAGGATTTGTGACCCAGCCCGCCAAGCAAAACGTGGTCGTCCGCGAAGTCGGCCTGCGTGATGGGCTGCAAAGCATTCAGACCATCCTGCCAACTGCGCAGAAATTCGCCTGGATCGACGCCGCCTACACCGCCGGTCAGCGCGAGATTGAGGTTGGGTCGTTCGTTCCCGCGAAGCTGCTGCCGCAACTGGCCGACACTGCGGAACTGGTTGCGCATGCCAAGAGGTTGCCGGGGCTCATCGCCTCGGTGCTGGTACCGAACCTCAAGGGTGCCGAGCGCGCCATCGAAGTCGGTGCGCATTCGATGCTGATTCCGATGTCGGCCAGCCGCGCGCACAGCGCCGCCAATGTGCGCAAGACGCCGGAAGAAATGCTCACCATGATCGCCGCCATCCGCGCGGCGCGTGATGCGGCAGGCTCCAAGACACGCATTGAGGTCGGCATGAGCACGGCCTTCGGCTGCACGCTGCAGGGCGATGTGCCGGAGGACGATGTGATCGCCTTGCTCCAGGGGGGGCTCGACGCCGGGGCCGAATGCGTGGGGCTCGCGGACACCGTGGGCTATGCCGATCCCGGCCAGGTGCGCCGCCTGTTCGAGCGTGCGCTGCGTGCGGTGGGCGACAAGCTCACCTGCGCCCACTTTCACGATACCCGTGGTCTCGCGCTTGCCAACACGCTCGCCGCGCTCGATCTCGGTATCCGCAGTTTCGATGCCTCGACCGCGGGTATCGGCGGCTGTCCGCACGCGCCCGGAGCAAGCGGAAATGCGTCCACCGAGGACGTGGTATTCATGCTGACGCGGATGGGCTACGACACAGGCATCGATCTGGACCGACTGCTCGCACTGCGCCAGCAAATTGCCGGGTGGCTCCAGGGCGAACAGCTCGGCGGTGCGATATGGCGAGCTGGGGTGCCGAAGTGCAACGCTCGATCCACACACGCCGTATGAAAATTACACCATGACTGTTGCCAATACCTCCAGCAAGTCCCCGCCATCGAACGATCTATCCGCGAGTGCCGGTAAAGCGCTACCGCTGGCAGGCCTTCGCGTGGTCGAGTTCACCCATATGGTGATGGGTCCGACCTGCGGCATGGTGCTTGCGGACATGGGTGCCGAGGTGATCAAGGTGGAGCCGATTGATGGTGACCGCACGCGGCATCTGCTGGGGGCGGGCGCTGGCTTCTTCCCGATGTTCAATCGCAACAAGAAAAGCATTGCCATTGACCTGCACAACCCGCAGGGGGCGGCCCTGGCGCGCAAGCTGGCGGCGAGTGCGGACGTGGTTGCTGAGAACTTCAAACCGGGAACGATGGCGAAATACGGCCTCGACTATGCCGCGCTGAGCAAAGTCAACGAGCGGCTGATCTACGTCACCTGCAAGGGCTTTCTGCCGGGGCCGTACGAGCACCGCACGGCGCTCGATGAAGTGGTGCAGATGATGGGCGGCCTCGCCTACATGACCGGACGCCCAGGCGATCCGCTGCGCGCGGGGACCAGCGTGAACGACATCATGGGCGGCATGTTTGGAGCGATTGGTGCGCTGGGTGCACTGGTGCAACGCGGCATCACCGGTAAAGGGCAGGAGATCCAGTCGGCACTGTTCGAGAACAACGTGTTTCTGGTCGGCCAGCACATGCTGCAGTACGCGATCACGGGCAAGGCGGCAGCGCCGATGCCGGATCGCATCTCGGCGTGGGCGGTGTACGACGTGTTCACGGTGAAAGACGGTGAGCAGATATTCCTCGCCGCCGTCAGTGATGCGCAGTGGGCGACGTTCTGCGACGCGCTTGGCTTTGCTGACTTGAAGGCCGACGCACGCTATGCCAGCAACAACATGCGCGTTGAAGCGCGGCCTTCCTTGTTGCCAGTGCTGCGTGAGCGGCTCGCGCGGCATTCTGCGGCGGATCTGGCGGCGCTCTTCGAGCGCGTCGGCCTGCCCTTTGCACCGATCCGCAAGCCTGAGGAACTGTTTGACGACGAGCACCTGAATGTGACCGGCGGGCTTGCCGACATCACGCTGCCAGACGGCAAGCGCGCTGGCGACACGGCGCGCACCACACTGCTGCCGTTCACGATGAACGGCGAGCGACTTGGCGTTCGCTTGCAGCCGCCGCGACAAGGGGCGCATACGCGCGAGCTGCTCGCACAACTTGGATTCGATGCCGCTGCAATCAACGATTTGGTGGCCGCGAAGGCCGTGGCGTAGCAACAAATTTGTGGTAGCGGCTCCGCCTTGACAAATGGTTACCGGCGTCAAGTCGATGTCGTGGCGGAGCCGCTCCCACACGCATAACCAGGATTTCAATACAAGGAGGCTTCAATGAAATTTCAGAATGCCAGACGCTGGCTGGCGTCCGCAATGCTGGCGACCAGTTGCGCGGCCCTGGTCGCCCCCACCTCCACGCACGCACAAAGCGACAAACTGACTCGCTTCATCCTGCCCGTCGCCGCCGGTTCAGGCGTGGACACCATCATGCGCGCCAGCCAGAAGGCGCTGTCCGCCTCGCTCGGCACCGCCGTCGTGATCGACATCCAGCCCGGCGCCGGCGGCATTGTGGGCACCCAGACGCTGGTCAAGGCGGCACCCGATGGCGCCACACTCTCGGTGGTGTCGAACAACCACGTGATCTACCCAAGCGTTTACAAGACGCTGCCGTTTGACCCGATCAGGGACATCACGCCGATCGCCGTGATCGGTAGTTCGCCAATGGTGCTGGTGGTGAATCCAAAACTGCCGGCGCGCGACTCGAAGGAGCTGGTCGCCCTGCTGAAGGCGAAGCCGGATACGCTGAACTACGCATCCAGTGGCAACGGCACCATTCTTCATCTGGCGGCGGAGATGTTTCTCGACGAAGCCGGTGTCAAGGCGAAACACATCCCGTACAAGGGCGTGGGACCGATGATTACCGATCTGATCGGTGGACAGGTGGACTTTGGTGTGCTCGCACTGCCGGCCATCCAGGCGCACCTGAAAAGCGGCGCGCTCCGGGCAATCGGTACTTCGTCCAAGACGCGCCTTGCAGCAGCACCGGAAATCCCGACCTTTGCCGAGCAGGGGCTACCGGGTTATCTGGTGGAAGGCTGGTTCGCCGTGATCGGCCCGAAAGGGCTGCCCACCGCTGAAGTCAAGCGCATCAACGCCGCTTTTGCCAGCGCCTTCGCGACCGCCGACGTCAAGGACGCAATGGCCAAACAGGGCAACCCGATCAATGTGACCACGCCGGAAGCCGCTGCTGCCTATTTCGTCAGCGAGATGGACAAGTACGCCCGACTGGTCAAGCGGGCGGGCGTCAAGCTCGATTAGCCGGAACGAAGGCAGCCGGCTTCGAGGGCGCGGCAACGGCGAATTGTCGTGCCGCAATGCACCAGCTTTTGCTTGAAACGTCTATTTGGCGAGGCCTTGACCCAGAAAACGGGCAATCTCGACTTTTATCGATTATTGCCTCTAGCCCGCATTCCATTGGGCATTGGACAGTAAAGCTGATTGGCCAATACCTGCCCAACGCGCGAGGTCAGGCTTCGGAAATCACAATTTCAGTGGTGATTTCAGCCGTTTTTCCGAGCATTGCTGTTGCGGAGCAATATTTTTCTTTCGACAGCTTCACGGCGCGCTCGACTGCCGCCGGATCGAGTGACTTTCCTGCAACACGGAACGTCAGTTTGATCGCAGTGAACACTTTCGGGTCAGTTTCGGCGCGAATGGCATCAGCATCAACATGCAGACTCGTGAAGTTCTGCCGCGATTTCTTGAGCATTAGTACGACGTCAAACGCAGTGCAGCTCGCCGCGCCAGCAAGCACTAACTCCATGGGCCTGGCGCCGGTATTGCGACCGCCATATTCCGGGGCACCATCGATCACCAGCGCATGGCCGGAGCCTGTTTCGGCCACAAATTGAACGTTGTCGACCCACTTGATACTTGATTTCATAAGACTATTCCTGAGTTGTCCGACGACTAGAGCAACTTGCCTAGACAATTATCGCTGCAACGCACAAAAAGCGCTTGACTTGTGCGGTGCAGCATGCTGAAATTCTCCCATCGCCTGCTTCCTCCTCCTTAGCAGGTGATTGATGTCCTCCTTCCTCCTCCTTTGGTGAGACATCTTTAACGGCAGGCCTTCGGGCTTGCCGTTTTCTTTTCTGCGCGGCGAGCGTTCAGTCCGCCGTTTTCGTTGGTAGATCAGTGATTTAGCGCTATACTAGCGGGCTCGCCTGAACTTTTAGTGGGTTCGCGCGAGGAAACTCATAACGCGCTGGACGACAGAGCACGGGTCACACCGAGCTCACCGCCCTTCGCAAAACACCAAACGAGTCCAAGCAATGAAAACCTTTTCAGCCAAGCCGACCGACATCAAGCAGGAATGGCTGCATGTCGACGGCACCGACCAGATCCTCGGTCGCCTCGCCACGCAAATCGCCCTGCGCCTGCGCGGCAAACACAAGGCCATCTTCACGCCGCACATGGATACCGGTGACTTCGTCATCGTGACCAACGTGGAAAAAATCCGCGTCACCGGCAACAAGGCCCACCAAAAGACGTATTTCCGCCACTCCGGCTTCCCGGGCGGCATCTACGAAACCAATTTCGAAAAGCTGCAGGCCAAATACCCGGACCGCGTCCTCAAGAACGCCGTCAAGGGCATGCTGCCGAAAGGCCCGCTCGGTTACGCGATGCTCAAGAAGCTCAAGTGCTACGCCGGCGATGCTCACCCGCACGCCGCGCAGCAACCGAAGACCGTCACTTTCGCGCAGTAATCGACTCGCACCCAAGGAATCATCAAAATGATCGGTAATTTCCACTACGGTACGGGTCGTCGCAAAAGCGCTGTGGCTCGTGTGTTCATCAAATCCGGCAAGGGCGCCTTCACGGTGAACGGCAAGCCGGTTGATCAATTCTTTTCGCGCGAAACTGGCCGCATGATCGTGCGCCAGCCGCTCGTGCTCACCAACAATCTCGACAGCCTCGACATCATGGTCAACGTGATGGGCGGCGGCGAATCCGGCCAGGCCGGTGCAGTGCGTCACGGTATCACCCGCGCGCTGATTGAATACGATGCGGCCTACAAGCCCGACCTGAAGAAGGCCGGTCTGGTCACCCGCGATGCGCGCGAAGTTGAACGTAAAAAAGTCGGTCTGCGCAAGGCACGCCGTCGCAAGCAGTTCTCGAAGCGCTAACGCGATTACACTGTACTCGCGCAAGCGATTCGGCAAAGGCTGCGAGCGATCCTCGCGGCCTTTGTGCTTTGTAGACTGGCCGAAGTGTTGCCGGTCTGACACAAGATTTTCCCGAGCCCCCTGATCAAGGACCACCCTCGTGACTGCTGAAAAACAAGTGAAAGTCGGCATCGTTGGCGGCACCGGATACACCGGTGTCGAGCTGCTGCGCATGCTCACCCTGCACCCGAGCGCCAAAGTGACCATGATCACCTCGCGCAAGGACGCCGGCACCCGTCTCGACAGCATGTTCCCCAGCCTGCGTGGCCGCTGCGATCTGGTATTCAGCGACACCGCCACCGCCGACCTGACCACATGTGACGTCGTCTTCTACGCGACACCGCACGGCGTGGCGATGGCCGACGCCCCCAAGCTCACCGCCGCAGGCGTCAAGATCATCGACCTAGCGGCTGACTTCCGCTTCAAGGATCTCGCCGTCTTTGAGAAGTGGTACAAGCTGCCGCACAGTTGCCCGGACCTCGCAGCGAAAGCAGCGTATGGCCTCGTCGAGCTGAATCGCGACGCGATCCGCAACGCCAGCATCGTAGGCAATCCCGGTTGCTACCCGACCACCATGCAGCTCGGCTACTACCCGCTGCTGAAGGCCGGCATCATCGACACCGCGCATCTGATCGCCGACTGCGCGTCGGGCGTATCCGGCGCCGGCAAAAAGGCGGACATGGACCTCATCTTCAGTGAGGCCAGCGACAACTTCAAGGCCTACAACGTCTCCGGCCACCGGCACCAGCCAGAGACTGAAGCGCGCCTGCAGGAGATGACCGGCGACAAGGTGCGCTTGATCTTCACCCCGCACCTGACGCCCATGATCCGCGGCATGCATTCGACGCTCTACGCGCAGTTGAACGGCAAAGGACTGCCGCTCAGCAACGAAGCGCTGCAGGCCTTGTTCGAGGACGCCTACAAAGGTGAGCCTTTCGTCGATGTGATGCCGTTCGGCAGCACCCCGGACACGCGCTCGACGCGCGGCAGCAACGTGCTCCGCATCGCGCTGCACCGGCCGCAGGGCGGCGATACCGTCGTCGTGCTGGTCGCCCAGGACAATCTGGTCAAGGGCGCCGCCGGACAAGCCGTGCAGTGCATGAACTTGATGTTCGGGCTGCCGGAAACCGCAGGCCTGCAGACGCTGCCGCTGTCGCCCTGAGCGAACTGCCAGCAACTACGCCCGCAACGCACTGCAGCAGCCCCATGGCCTGGCCCCGCTCCGACCGCATCGTTTCCGGCCTGCGTCGCCGCTTCGGCATTTCTGCGCCGAAACTCGCGGTGCGCACACACTGGTCGTGGAAGGTCAAGGGCTCGATCATTGGCGTGGCACTGCTGGTGCTGGCCGGGCTGTTCTACGGCGGTTTTGACGCGGGCCGCATCTTTGCCGGTTTCAACGTCGGCAAAGTGAAAGAAGAGCAGGATCGCCTCGCCAGCGAGCTGCGTGCGCTGAAAAACGAGAACGAACTGCTCAAACGCGACAACATCGAACTGACCAATTCATCGCAGATGGCAATCGGTGCCCGCGATGTGCTGTCCAAGCAGATCGTCGCACTGCAGGCCGAGAACACCCAACTCAAGGAAGAGACTGCCTTCTTCGAGAAGTTGCTGGGCAGCGCCACGGCCGGCAAGAACGGGCTCGCCGTGCAGCGTCTGCAGGCCGAGCGCGAGACCGCCGACAGCTATCGCTTCCGCGCGCTGGTGGTGCAGGGCAGCGCCGAGGCAGCGTTCAAGGGCCGCCTGAGCATGACGGCGACCTTGATCACCGACAACAACAAACGCGTCACGCTCAACCTGCCAGAAGAACAGGCCGATCTGGTACCCTCTCTCGGGCTGGACTTCAAGACTTATCAGCGCGTCGAAGGGCTGATCAAGGTGCCAGCCAACGCGCAGTTGAAGACCCTGTTGGTGCGCGTGGTGCCTGCCGGCAGCGCCACCCCGAAAGCGCAGCAGTCGCTGCAACTTTGACCGGACGGCATGACGCCGGCTGCAAGCACGAGAGCGTCGCCCGTCAACCATTCCGAGGAGAACCATCATGTTCGGCAAGAAAAAGGCTCACGTTCCGCAAAAGCAGATCGACAGCCTGATCGGTTCGGCGACCACCATTGAGGGCGACGTCAATTTCGCCGGCGGCCTGCGCGTCGATGGCTGCGTCAAGGGCCACATTCATTCCGTCGGCGACGAGCCGTCAACGCTGGTCATCAGCGAAAAAGCCCGTGTCGAGGGCGAAATCAAGGTGTCACACGTGGTGATCGACGGCACCGTCGACGGCCCGGTGCACGCCACTGAGTATCTTGAGCTACTGCCCAACGCCAAAATTACCGGTGACGTCAGCTACCGCACGCTGGAAATGCAGGTGGGCGCGGTGATTGAAGGGCGGCTACTGCACATCCAGACCGGATCGGCCGATGTCGTGGAACTCAAGCGCCTGTCGGGCGCCGGGACCGGCGCATCCGCCACCAACAAGGCGGCAGACGCGAAGGCTGCTTCGGGCAAAGCCGCAGAAGCAAAGTAGCGGTAGTGTCCGGGAGCGACCCGGCGGACAAAGCCCTGTCGTTCGCGCGGTTGAATTGCGTCGCCAACGCCCCGATAATTGAGCATATTAGTCGGGCTTTGTGCGCCGCAGCGTTGTCTGTTCACCGCGCCGCACCCCGCCAGGAGTAATTCATGAATGCAATGACCGAACTGCCCGCACCGATCAACTTCACCGACGCCGCCGCCAACAAGGTACGCGACCTGATCATCGACGAGCAGAACCCGAACCTGAAGCTGCGTGTGTTTGTCACCGGTGGCGGCTGCTCGGGCTTCCAGTACGGCTTCACTTTCGATGAGGATGTCAACGAAGACGACACCATCATGGAGAAGAACGAGGTCAAGCTGCTAATCGACGCCATGAGCTACCAATACCTGGTCGGCGCTGAAATTGACTATACCGACGGCCTCGAAGGCGCCCAATTCGTCATCAAGAACCCGAACGCCACATCCACCTGCGGCTGCGGCAATTCGTTCAGTGCCTGAGCACCCTCGCGACGACGCTCGTTGATCTCCCAAAAAAAGGCGCCCTAGGCGCCTTTTTTGCATCCGCCACGCCAATACCTTTTCTCCGACACTGTTGATTCAATTGGGCTTGAGGCGTCAAATAGGGAATAGTCGACTTCATGTCAAATAGAGCCTAATGCCCCTTGTAGCCGTCATTTCAATAAAAAGTTGTATCTGATCTGACCTCAGAATATGCTTGTCGCGGGCGCAGGTTTTGCTAGTAATCAATATCAAATTCCGGGGGCGTGATATGAAAAAACTGATGGTGCCGCTGTGCGCCTTGCTGCTGTTGCTGGCACCGCTCGCGTCCGTGGTCGCGGCGCCGCTCAAGCTGGTCATCCACGAGGAAAGTGGCGCCGAAGGCGAGCCGCTGCCGCCCCTGGCGCGCTACTCGGCGCTCAAGCGCGCGCTGGAGACGGCCCTCGGCCGGCCGGTCGAGATCGCCCTGACCCGTGACCGCCAGCGCGTCTACGAATGGATGGAGCGCAATCAGGCTGACGTGTTCATGACCAACGCCGCCGATCTGGCCGCCAAGGCGCTGACGGCGCTCGGCTACAACTTCATCGCCACCGCCCGCCCGGACGTCACCGTCCTCTTTGTGGGCAAGGGCGCTGCGGTCGACAACCTGAAGGCGCTCAGCGGTTTTGCCATCTCGATGCCGCGGCCGGAAACCATGTACGGCCAGGTCTGCGCCGCTGAACTGCGCGACTTCATCGGCAAGCAGTACACCGCCCGCGCCAACTCGGAATACGCAGCCGTGGTTTACGCCGTGGAAAACAATCTCTCGGCCGTCGGCTGCATTCCGTCGAATTCCCGCGCCCGCGAAACGCTGCAGGGCAAGGGCATCAAAGTGATCTACGAAGGCCGCCCACAGCCGGCGATGCCGGTGGTTTCTTCGCTGGGTCTGCCCGCCGGCGATCGCGCTGCCATCGCCAAAGTGCTGACCAACTTCGAAGAAGGAGCGGCGGGCGACAGCGCGCTCAAGTCGCTCGGCGTCACCGGCTTTACCGAGGGCGGCGAAACCCGTCTGCGCATGCTGAACGGCTGGCTGAAAGGCACCAAGTAACGGTCGTCGGCGAGCCGTAAGGCTTCACCGCCGTCAGGCCGGATACACAGCGCCCAGTACACGAGGGCCGGTCGCCCCGGTGACGATGGACAGGTTGCCCGGCGCGCTGGCAAAACACTGCCGCGCCAGCCACGCGAAGGCGAGCGCCTCCACCTGCATCGGGTCAACGCCCAGCGCTGCGGTTGACCGCGCGCCTGGCAATTGCCGCATCAATGCGTCGTTGAACACACCGCCACCGCAAACCATCGCGGGTACTTGACCAATCGCCATGCCGACGGTGCGGGCGGTCAGCGCTGTCAGCGTCGCCTGCACGTCAACCGGGGTCAGCACCGTCTGGCGACGCGCCAGTGCTGCGTCGAGCCACGCCAGATTGAATCGCTCACGCCCGGTGCTTTTGGGTGCTGGCTGACTGAAGTAGGGATCGGCCAGCAAGTCGGCCAGCAGTGCGGTATCGACCTCGCCTGTCGCGCCCCACTGGCCGCTGGCGTCGTAGGGCCTGCCGGTGTGCCGCTCGCACCACGCATCCAGCAACGTGTTCCCCGGCCCGGTATCGAAGCCACGCACCGGTTCCGGTGATCCCTTCGCGGGCAGAAGCGTCACATTGGCAATGCCGCCAATATTGATCACCGCGCGTGGCTCGTCATCCTGAAACACGGCGGCGTGGAACGCGGGTACCAGCGGCGCACCCTGCCCGCCCGCCGCGACATCACGGCTGCGGAAGTCGGCAACCACAGCAATTCCCGTCAGCTCGACCAACAGCGCCGGATGGTTGAGCTGCCAGGTAAAGCCGCGCTCCGGGCGATGACGAATGGTCTGGCCGTGAGCACCGATGGCGGCCACATCACGCGCCTCCACGCCGGTCTTCGCGAGCAACGCCTTTACGGCATCGGCGTAGGTTCGTGCCAAGGCGACGGACGCGTCACCTGCGCGCTCGATCTCGTCGGCTCCCGATTGCATCAACCCCTGCAGCGCAGTGCGCAACGCCGGGGCGAAGGGCACATGCACGTGACCAAGCGTCTGCACCCGCCCGTCGGCGAAATCGGCCAGCACCGCATCGACGCCGTCCACGCTGGTGCCGCTCATCAGGCCGATGTATCGCTCGTTCAGCAGCATGGGCGGCTTTCGCACAATGAGAAAATGGCGGCAATCGTATCAAGGCGGTGCCCGAAAGCGCCGGCCGCCATTCTGTCCATCATGTCCCTCGCCAATCTTTCCGCCCAGCAACAACTCGACGTCATGAAGCGCGGTTGCGACGAACTGCTCGTCGAAACCGAAATGCTCGCCAAGATCAAAAAGAGCATGGCAACCGGCAAGCCGCTGCGCGCCAAACTGGGACTCGACCCCACGCGCCCGGACCTGCACCTCGGCCACAGTGTGGTGCTGAACAAGCTGCGGCAGTTTCAGGACCTCGGCCACACGGTGATCTTTTTGGTCGGTGATTTCACCTCGCTGATTGGCGATCCATCGGGTCGCAACGACACACGCCCGCCACTGGATCGCGAACAGATCATCGAGAACGCGAAGACCTATCACGCACAGGCGAGCAAGGTGCTTGATCCGGAAAAAACCGAGATTCGCTACAACAGCGAATGGAGCGATCCGCTCGGCGCAGCCGGCATGATCAAGCTGGCGTCACGCTACACGGTCGCCCGCATGATGGAGCGCGAGGATTTCACGCAACGCTTCAAGAACGGTGTGCCGATCGCCATCCATGAATTCCTGTACCCGTTGATGCAGGGCTACGACTCAGTCGCCCTGCATGCTGATATCGAGCTCGGTGGCACCGACCAGAAATTCAACCTGCTGATGGGCCGCACGCTGCAGGCACAGTACGGGCAGGAGCAGCAGTGCATCCTGACCATGCCGCTGCTGGTGGGTCTCGACGGCGTCGAGAAGATGAGCAAGTCGAAAGACAACTACATCGGCCTCACCGAGCCGGCGAGCGAGATCTTCGGCAAGGTGATGTCGATCAGCGATGAGCTGATGTGGAACTACTACGAGCTGCTCTCGTTCAAGCCGGTGGCGGACATCGCAGCCGTCAAGGCCAGGTGCGACAGCAAACAGATGAACCCGCGCGACGCCAAGGTGGCGCTCGCCATCGAGATTGCCGCGCGCTTCTCGTCGCAAGCCGATGCTGACCGTGCCTTTGCCGAGTTCGAAGCGCGCAAGACCGGTGCCGCACCGGAGCAAATGCCGGAAGTCACTATCCATTGCGCCGAAGACGGAATGCTCGCCACGCAGATCGCGAAGCAGGCCGACCTCGTCGCCAGCACCGGCGAAGCCGGTCGTCTGATCGAAGGCCGCGGCTTCAAGGTCGATGGCGAAGTAATTGAGGACCGTCACGTCAAGCTCGCCAAGGGCAAGACCTACGTGATCCAGGCCGGCAAACGCAAGTTTGCGCGAGTCACGCTGTCCTGATCACCGAGGTCTGCCCGGATGTACATCTCGCTGACAGACCTGTTCAAGATCGGCATCGGACCGTCGTCTTCACACACGGTGGGGCCGATGCGGGCGGCGCGACGATTCCTGATGGAGTTGCCAGACGGCATGCTCTCGCAGACTACGCGTGTCCGCGTCGAGCTGTTTGGTTCGCTGGCGCACACCGGGCAGGGGCACGGCACTGACGTTGCGATACAGCTTGGCTTCTGCGGCGAGCTGCCGGATGAGGTCGATACTGCAAGCATTGCCGGGCGCATCGCGACGATTGCCCGCGAGCAGTCAATCAGTCTGCTCGGGCAGAAGCCGGTGCGCTTTCAGCCCCTGCTCGACATCCGCTACAACCTGAAAGATCTGCTGCCGCTGCATTCGAATGCGATGACCTTTCGCGCGTACGGCGCGTTTGCGGATGAGGCCGCCGCGACCGCGCCGATCGCTGAACGCACGCTGTATTCGATCGGCGGCGGTTTCATCGTGGATGAGGACGAGGCCTTCGTCGGCAGCCCGCGTGGCGGTGAAGCTACCGTACCCTACCCCTTTGCGAGCATGGCCGAACTGCTGCTGCACGGCAAACGCGAGCGGCTGCCGCTGATGGACCTGCTGCGAGCCAATGAGCATGCCCTGCGCGGTACGGCTGCAACTACCAGCTTCCTCGACCGCGTGATCGACACCTTCTTCACCTGCATCGACCGTGGCATTGCCACACGCGGAGAATTGCCGGGCGGGCTCAACGTGAAGCGACGTGCACCCGACATTCATCATCAGCTTACCGTCGAGCGAGGGCAGCGCCGCGTGGCACCACACAAGGTGCTCGATTGGGTCAGTGTCTATGCAATCGCTGTGAACGAAGAGAATGCAGCGGGTGGGCGGGTGGTCACCGCGCCAACCAACGGCGCAGCGGGCGTGGTGCCGGCGGTATTGCGCTATGCGAGAGATTTCTGTGACGTTGAGCCCGAAGGCTTGCACGATTTCCTGCTCGTCGCGTCCGCCGTGGGTGCGCTTTGCAAAATGAACGCGTCGATCTCCGGCGCTGAAGTGGGCTGCCAGGGTGAAGTCGGGTCTGCCGCAGCGATGGCCGCCGCAGGACTTGCGGCTGCGCTTGGCGCGAGCAATGAGCAGATCGAGAACGCCGCTGAAATCGCCCTCGAACATCATCTCGGCATGACCTGCGATCCGATTGGCGGTCTGGTGCAGATCCCCTGCATTGAACGCAACGCGATGGGTGCAGTGAAGGCGATCAGCGCCACTTCACTCGCGATGCGCGGCGACGGCACGCACCGCATCTCGCTTGATCAGGCGATTGACACCATGCGTCGTACCGGTGCCGACATGCAGGCGAAGTACAAGGAAACCTCGCAGGGCGGGCTGGCACTGGCGCAGGTGGAGTGCTGAAGTTGAACGCACCGGACGACAACGACTCATGGTGGAAGACCATCGTTGCCAACGTCGGCATTGAAGTTGTCTTTCTCGTGGTTGCGGGTGCGCTGATCGGCTTGTATTCAATGTTCTTCTAGGGAAAACCATGCTCGACCACATGACCTTTCGCGTAACGGACCTTGCTGCGACTCGAAAGCTCTACGAAGCGGCACTGGCGCCCCTTGGCTACAAGGTGCTGCACGAATTCGAATTCGACGGCCAGAAGATGTTTGGCATGGGCTTCGACACCTCGGAAGGCACCAAGACGACGACCTGGTTCATTCAGGGCGCCTCCGAGTACGGTGAGCCTGTGACACGTGGCTGCCATCTGGCATGGAAAGCGCCGAATCGCGCTGCGGTAGATGCTTTCTACGCCGCAGCGATGGCCAACGGCGCGCGTGACAACGGCGAACCCGGTTTACGCCCGCATTACCACCCGAACTACTACGGGGCCTTTGTGATCGACCTGCATGGCAACAACGTCGAGGCAGTGACCCACCAGCCGGAATGACCTCCGCTTGACCGCAATCGTCTTCACCGCGTCACAATCGCCACGTAAAAGCGTAGCGTGATCTTTCTCTGGATATTCACGATCTTCTGGTGCAGCATCAGCTTCACCATGCTCTGGGTCACGATCAAAAGCTCAGCACCGTGGTACGCCGTGGCCTTCGTGAGCCTGTTCGCACTGATTGGGGTTGGTCTGCTCGTGGCGCTCATCACGGGCCACTACCAGCGCTGGCGGACCGGCAAGATGACGCTGAGCGCATCGCCGACGCGGTTGACCGGTGGCGAAACAGTGACCCTGACCTTGCAGATTGCGAGCGATGAGTTCGCTGGACGTAACGTTCAATTCAAGCTCGATCTCGACGAGGCCGACGATGGCTGGTCAACACGGCAGACTTTGACCCAGACCGGCACGCTGCATGCCGCCCTGCGCCAGGCCACTGCACGCATCACCCTGCCGGCGAACGCCCGGGCTAGCAGCAACAGCTGGCGCTGGCAGGCCAGCGCCCACGTTGACGGCCTCAAGTACTCAACCGCTGAGTGCATCATTGAGGTTATGCGCAGTCCTGAAGCATCGGGGCCATCCAGGGACACCGTTGCACTTGACGCGCTGGACAGCTTTGCGACGCCCACAACGCGTGCCGTAGCCGCTGCCGCAGCCCCACCCAAGGCACGCGAGATAGCACCCGGCAGCTGGCAATGGCAGGAGTCGTCGGCCGGGCTACGCGTCTTCGGCATCATCCTGATCGTGTTCGCGTTCTTCTGGCTGCGCAATACTGGCGACTTCGGCCTGATCCGATCAATCGCTTCGGGCCAGGACTTCTCATGGGGTGCGCTGGGCGTGGCGCTGTTCAGCCTGCCGTTCATCGCGGGCGGACTGGTGTTGATGGCCGTCGGGATCGCGCTGCTCGCGATGCGCATGCGCGGGACGGCGAGACGCGGTGAGCTGGTGGTCGACACCCGTTTCCTGTTCTGGGGCTGGCACGTCGCCCGCATCCGCGCGAGCGAGATTGACCGCTTTCAGACGGCGGCCAGCATGACGAGCGGACCGACGGTACTGCGCTACGCATTGGCGGTGCGCACAGCACGTGGCGCCGTGACGCTACCCATCACCACCAAATCGATCGACGGCAGCGACCCCAAAGATGGACCGTCCCTGATTGCTCGCGCGCAGTGGCTCGCAGGCGTGCTGGGCATCCCCGGCGTCAGCTTTGACCCCGAGACAATGGCCAGCGACGAGCCGCCGCTGCGCGATCTCTCCGCAGAACAGCGCCGTAACCTGCTCGGCCAAGCCCTTGGTCGGCTGATCGGCGGCGCCTTCGCACTGGGCCTGATCGGTTTCGCGCTGCTTTTCGTCTGGTCGCTGTGGTCAGCGCGGCATTGATTGCACTACTTCTTGCAGCCGGCCTTTACAAGCTCGACCCGCCGGTTCTTGGCGCGGCCAAAGTCGCTCCCGTTGTCCGCCACTGGTTGCGTCTTGCCGTAACCCTTGCTGCTGAGCCGCGCAGCGTCGATACCGTGGCTGCCCAGCCATTGCTTGACGCTGGCGGCGCGGGCATCGGACAGTTTCTGGTTGTAGTCGTCGCCGCCGACATTGTCGGTATGCCCCTGCACCTCGACCGCGAAGCCGGTCGCCTGTTTGAGCACATTGACGGCACGGGTGAGCACCACTTCCGACTCTGCCTTGATCGTCGCCTTGTTGAAGTCGAAGGTCACGCCATACAACGGCAGGCGACAATCCTTGTTGAGCTTGGCGGCCCAGTCGTCGCTGGCTGTGTCGGCAACGGAATACGATAACGACGCGCCGTACTCGTAGTCGAGCCGCGCCCAGATATCGCGGCCATTCTTCAGGTAACGGGCGACGATGATGCCACCGGCACTGTCGGTCTCCGCCGGATAGAGAATTGTCCAGCCCGTCTTCACCAGCGCCTCGCGATTGTCGCGGGTGAATTGCAGCGCGGAGAGGTTGGACGGCCCCCGATAGTGGCGATAGACGGTCGACTGACCGGCGACGGGAGCCTCGGTACCCGCCTTGAAGGCGATGGTGACGTCGAGCGAATCGGGTGATCGGCCTGCCGCCTTGAGGGTGGATCCGGGCCAAGCCGTCAGATAGGGAATCGGGTCGCGGTCGGTGAAGACCTCCGGCTTCGCGGCAGGCGGGTTGTGCACCAGCATATTCGCGCTTCCGCCGACTTCTATCAGTTCGAAGCTGACCTGCGCCTGCGGTGCGTCCGCGCTCATGCGCAGCCACAAGTCCTTGCCATCACGTGCCATGCGCCAGACCGCAGTGTCCTTGCTTTCCGCGAGATACACGTTCTGCCACCCCGCAGGTGTGAGCGCGCCCGACACCGCCTTGTAGATGCGCTCCTCGGTGCCGTTGTAGAAGCCGGGCTTCTGCTCGCCAGCGGCCGGTTTGTAGAAGTACCAGCGGAAGTAATGCACGCCGCGCTTCGTGACCTTCCGCGCGCCGGCTTTGGTGGATTCGAATTCCGCATCAGCCAGCTCCTCCTTGATCAGACGCTGGTCGGGGTTGACGGAGATCTGCGGCGGCAACTTCACATAGTCAGGAAAGCCAAGATCGGCGTGGGCCAGCGCGGCCACTGCCACTGTGGCAGCAGCAAACAGACGGGCAACTACGGTCGATGCGGTCATGGGCGTCTCGGGCCGGGTGGAAAGGCGCAAAGTCTAGCGCCTCAAGGACCACGATTGCTGTTGGCGTGGCCTGAAAGCACCGCGCCATGCGGCCCCGCTAAAATTTCGACCAACATGAGCAAAATCCTCCTCTCCCTCCCGGTCGGCCAGAAGGTCGGCATTGCCTTTTCCGGTGGTCTCGACACCTCGGCCGCGCTGGCCTGGATGCGCCACAAGGGCGCCATCCCTTACGCCTACACCGCCAACCTGGCGCAGCCCGACGAAGAAAACTACGACGACATCCCGAAGAAGGCGATGGCCTACGGCGCCGAGAACGCGCGCCTGGTCGATTGCCGTGAGGCGCTGGTGCATGAGGGGCTGGTAGCGCTGCAATGCGGCGCCTTCCACATCACCTCCGCCGGCAAGACCTACTTCAACAGCACGCCGCTTGGCCGCGCGGTCACCGGCACCGTGCTGGTGAAGGCGATGCAGGAAGACAGCGTCAACATCTGGGGCGACGGCTCGACCTACAAGGGCAACGATATCGAGCGCTTCTACCGCTATGGCCTGATGGCCAATCCGTCGCTGAAGATCTACAAACCCTGGCTTGACCAGACCTTCGTCAAGGAACTCGGTGGTCGCAAGGAAATGAGCGAATGGCTCAACGCCAACGGCCACAATTACAAGATGAGCGTTGAAAAGGCGTACTCGACCGACAGCAACATCTGGGGCGCGACGCATGAAGCGAAGGACCTCGAGTTCCTCAACAAGGGCCTGCGCATCGTCAACCCGATCATGTCGGTCAAGCACTGGGACCAGTCAGTGCAGATCGCGCCGGAAGAAGTAAGCATCCGCTTCGAAGACGGCTTCCCGGTCGCAATCAATGGCAAGACCTTCGCGAGCCCGGTTGATCTGGTGCTGGAGGCGAACAAGATCGGTGGTCGTCACGGCCTCGGCATCTCGGACCAGATCGAGAACCGCATCATCGAGGCCAAGAGCCGCGGCGTCTACGAAGGCCCCGGCATGGCGCTGCTCTACATCGCCTACGAGCGGCTGATCTCGGCGATCCACAACGAAGGCACCATTGAGAACTACCGCACGATGGGTCGTCGTCTAGGGCGTTTGCTTTACGAAGGCCGCTGGTTCGACCCGCAAAGCCTGATGCTGCGCGACACGCTGCAAAAGTGGGTCGGCCGCGCCGTCACCGGCGAAGTATGGATCGAGTTGCGCCGCGGCGATGACTACACGCTGCTCGACACGCAGAGCCCGAACGCGACCTATCACCCGGAGCGCCTCTCAATGGAGCGCGTCGAGGACGAGGCATTCTCGCCGGCCGACCGCATCGGGCAATTGCACATGCGCAACCTCGACATCAGCGATTCGCGCGACAAGCTGGGCGTTTACGCCAAAGCCGGAATGCTGGCCGATGGCTCGGGCGAGGCAAAGCTGCTGGAGAGCAAGGGCGGATAACGCTCCAACCGCATCGCCGGAGGATACTTCGCAGACAGTCCGGGCCACACCGGATTAACCATACCGCAGAAAAAAGGGCGCCATGTGGCGCCCTTGTCATTTCAGGCTCATGCCCGCATGAGCCTGAGGTTGCGTCAGCTACGCCGCTTCGCCGCCACCAGCAGTGCGAAGCCGGCCAGCAACGCCATCAGCGCCGCCAGCGCCTTCGGATCAAGCGTAGGTACGACCGCCGCAAGCCCGTTGCCACTCAAGGACCAGGTGATCGCGGTAGTACCCGTGACATTGCCGACCGTGCACGTCAGCGTTGCTGAGTCGAATGCACCAGCCGTCGTCGGCGAGTAGTTCACCACGATGGTTCCAGTGGCGCCCGGCGCCAGTGACAGGTTGGGGGTGCCAACCAGGCTGAACCCGGCGATGGCAGGGTTGATCGAGCAGCCACTGACATTGAGGTTATTCGAATTCGCTCCCGCCGTATTGGTGATCGAAATCGTACGGCTGGCAGTACTCCCCACGCCATTGACACCAAACGTGATCGGGCCGGCAGCGGGCGATGCACTGATCTGAGCAGGCAGCAGGCTACCCGCCGGGCAGCTCAGCTGGAAGCTGACCGCAGTCGGCGTACCGCCGCGGTTCTCGGTGCAGGAGAGTGTTTGTGTTGCCGCGCTCGCTCCCAAGGTGCAGGAACCCGTCAGCGGGCTGCCAGAAATCGCGCCAGCGCCGACGGCAGTAACGCTGCCTGCGAAGCCGCTGAACGGCGCGGTCGGCGCTGTGCATGTCGTGGTCGTTGTCGCCGCTGCACCGCTGCCGCTGTCGGCAGTTGCCACGCTGGCGGCCAGTGTCAGGGTTCCCGTGGTGCCAATCGTGGTGCCACCGGTCGCGGTGATCGTCCCACTCGCCGCTGGCGTGTAGGCGAACGCCGGCGCGATGTTGCCGACCGGGCAGGTCAGCACCCACGTGCGGGCAACGGCTGCGGCACTGCCGCGGGTCTCGTTGCAGGTAAGCGAAGCCGTTGTCGGGCTGGTGCCGCCAGTGCAGGTCAAGCCGATGTTCTGCGCGGTGGTAGTGGAACCCACAAACGACAGATTGACCCCAGCCACCGAGCCGAAGCTGCCAGGGCCACTGACACCGCTGATCGCGCACCCGTTCACCGTGTTGGTCGACGCCGCGCCGCTGCCGTTGCCGCCAGAGGGTGTGGCGGCAATGGTCGCAGCCCCGCTGGCGAAGGTGACGGTCGCGGGCGCTGCATTCGGCGTAGGCGCGTAGGCGATCGCTGGCGGCGCGCCCGCCACCAGTGTTAGCGATGCTGCGCTGACACTGCCGATGTCGCCACTGGTGTTGTCGGTAATCGTCAACGTCCAGGTGCCATTGATCTGCGCTGGCGTGAGCCCGGCAAAGGCAGCGTTGAACGCCGAGCCGGCAGTGGGCACTGCTCCGGCCGGGGCGCCGAGCGGCGTCGTGAAGTAGGTACCAGTCGCAATATTGCTGGCGTCTGCCACGTTCGCGGCCGTCCACCAGTTATTGCTTGTCCCAGACGGATCGGCGAAGATATAGGTACCGTTCATATTCGAAGGGTAGCCACAGTCCGTTGTGGGGATCCCCGAGCCTGATGCCGAGCCAGTGCGGCCAAAGATGGTAAAGCTCGGGCTTCCGCCAGGGGCGCTGAGTGTCACGTTCAAGTCGCCCACCCAGGAGTGGGTCATGGTGAGCGAGACCGACATATTGGTAATCGCGCCCCCTACGCCAGACACCACAATGGGCATCGACAGCGGTGTTCCGGCCGTCGTCCAGCACGTACCGCTCCCTGAGTCCGGGATGGCGCCGGTACCCGTGGCGTTGAATGTTTGCCCGTGAGCAAGGCTCGCGAACAGGGAAGCTGTAGCAAGCGTGGCTTGCATCAGCCGCAAGGCGGTGAAGTGTTTCAAGTAATACCGCCGATGGTCAGTTTGCCGCTGGCGATTTGTTCGTTGTCTGGCTCACCCAAACCAGATATTCGGCGACGTCAGGCAGAGACTAGCAATGAACACGGCGGGCGGCAAGCGCAGCGCAGTCAATTCAGCGCAATAGTGAGACGAGTCGTCGTTGGCGATGGATCGCCGTGACACTTGGCGCCCACAATTTGCGGTAAGCAAGCCCGAACGGGCTTGTCAGCTTTCAAGTTAAAGTCTTTATTGATACGGGCTTCATGGTTGATAAAGCACAAAGTCGACTCCTGATTAGCAAGCTGGCTCAGGAGGGGTTGGATTGGTTGCTGTATACATGTACAGTTATGGTTTGATACCCTTGAGGAGCGATGCCATGGCGATGAACCGCATCCAGTTTCAGCCCGGCCTGTCG
>Ga0208695_1000419_pt1 | contig 48021 bp, 37 predicted proteins | sample AD_UKC111_MetaG_FD_184449 | JGI IMG/M metagenome (GOLD analysis project Ga0208695, IMG submission 184449) | Active sludge microbial communities of municipal wastewater-treating anaerobic digesters from Hong Kong - AD_UKC111_MetaG (SPAdes)... | ecosystem: Engineered > Bioreactor > Anaerobic >... | reverse complement strand
CCCCGCGCATGTCCTCGGGCGAGCCAGCCAGAAACGCTATCCGCTTCCGTCCATGTTCCACAAGGTGCTTCACCGCAGCTGCGATCCCGGCCGCGTTATCAGCCTGGATGGTTGGACCAGACTCGCCAGAACCAATAAATAAGATTGGCAAGCCCGCTTCGTTGAGGCCGCGCAGATAATCAGCACGGGCGGTGGAATGCAAGGGAAGGGCGACAATCAGGCCGTCCACATTCCAGGGACCGATTGGAACAAAATCCTGTTCATCAGAACCTTCCGGCCAGGCCGGACGGTAGGGGTCGCTGGGGCTGGCGGAGGGTCCAATCCCGCAGCCGAACAGCATATTGCAGTCCAATTTTTTAGCCGCGCGGCTCATCCCCCGGAATATCGGCTTGAGATAGCTTAAATTAGTTGCTGTGCGATAAAACTGCCAGCCAGCAAGGATGCCAATGGTAGGACGGTAAGACAGCGAAGAATGCATGCTCTCCGGATTACTGCCTCGGTTGAACGGCGGGGCATTGATACTGAGAGAATAACACAAAACATCTGTGGGGGCAACTGCGAGGAAGGTGCTGTTTCCAGCAGCCGATATTACGAGCCAGAATGTACCGCCAATCCGGCAAATACTTCAAGAGGCGGAAAATGGGAAAATCATCTCCCCGGCGCCGGCTGGCGGCCCCCCCGGACTTTATTAGGTACAAATTATGTGGAGACAAAACAACCGGGTTTTTTGACCCTTTCGGTAAACAACAGTCCATCAAAAAAATGACCAGGTAATTCTTGCGCATTCTGAACCAAAAGCGGCTCATAATATTTTTCATGATTATGTTAAAATCCTGGCAGTTACCCTTTACGCAAGACCATTTACAACGAAGCCTCAAGGAGCCCCAAAATGCCCCGTCCTGCCACACTGAAACCCGGTGTCTACCACGGCCTGAACAAAAAACCGCCTTTCTTTGAGGGCTGGTACTACAAGCTGGTCAGCGCGGATGAAAAACATAAGCTCGCGATTATTCCCGGTGTGATTCTCGGAGAGGATGCCCACGCCTTCGTCCAGGTTCTGGACGGCGTGGCAGGCACAGCCGCCTATGTCAATTTCCCGCTGCAGGATTTCCAAGGGGACCCGGAGCGCTTCTCAGTCAAAATCGGCAGCAGCGAATTTGACAGCCGCCATCTGAAAGTGGCGCTGGATGACCCCGAATGCCAGCTCAGCGGTGACATTGAACTGGGCCCTTTCAGCCCGTGGCCCGTCAACTGGCTATTGCCGGGCGTGATGGGCTGGTTTGCCTGGGTGCCGGGGATGGAGTGTTATCACGGCGTTCTGAGCTTTGACCACAGCCTGCAAGGCAAACTGCTGCTCAATGGCAAGGAGATGGATTTTAGCGGCGGACGCGGCTACATGGAAAAGGATTGGGGCAAGAGCTTCCCCGCCGCGTGGGTGTGGTTTCAGAGCAATCATTTTCAGAACCAGCGCGCCTGCATCACCGCCTCCGTCGCGCTGATTCCCTGGCTGGGGAATACCTTCAAGGGGTTCATCGTGGGCTTCTGGCAGGAAGGCAAACTTCACCGCTTCACCACGTATCTGAACAGCAAAATCGAAGCGCTGGACATCTCAGACACGCACGTCGATTGGGTACTGCGCAATCGCACGCACCGGCTGCGCCTGAGCGCTTACCGCGCCGAAGGCGCGGCGCTGCGCGGACCGACCCACCTGGATATGGGTAAACGTGTGATTGAAACCCTGAGCGCTTCCATCCACGTGAGGCTCGAAACGCTGCGGGGTGAGGCAGTGTTTGACAGCACCGGTGGGAACGCCGGGCTGGAAGTGGTCGGGGATTTGCAGCGCTTGATGGTCAGCTGACTCTCAGATCGATATTTAATAAGACCTGGCAAGAGGCAGGTTGATACACGCTATCCAGTGTGTATATGGCGGAGCGCAAGGTTTTGTGACAACACCGAGCCAAAGAGATTAACAAACCCGCATTGTCTGAATAGGTCCGCTGGTATCAGGCACTCTATTATTTCTTACCCGGAATTCTAAGTTTCATTTAGCGCTACATGTTCAGCCCAACCCTGCTCCTGAGTATGTCCAGAGCGCAAACGCAGTTCCCGAACAGAATGTCATTTTCCGCGCTCTTTGTCTGAAAACCAAGCGCCAGAATCATTGGACAACTAGAAAAGACAACACAAACAGTAACTTATTTCATACCTTGGAAGCAGGACAGGTACATGTTGAGCCGGACAGGCGCCTCTCCAGCCGTGCGCCTCGCGTCCATGTGTAAGGCATCTGGAGGCAAACAAACCAAAAGCAACTTTTTATTGTTTTCACCATAATCCGTAAATCGGTCCCATAATAAAGACCGCAAATATGCCAATTGTGTTGTAAAAGCCGTGTGTGAAAATCGAAACCCACAAGTTGTCATCAGATTTCCGCTTTAGCAGGCTGAAAATGACGGCATCGAAAATCGTCACGACGACCCCAATCCAGCCTTGTTCGAGATGCGCCAGGCCAAAGACGAGGCTTGAAATCCAAATACTCAAAATCACACTCCAAAGTGACTTACCAAATAAGTCGCCAAACAGCTTTTGAATGTAACCACGGTAAACGACCTCCTCCCCAAAAGCAGCCAAAGACCAGCCAATCAAAAGCAAGACTAGCATCTGCTGTACATTTCCCTGAAGGGCTCCAAAACCGCTGTATTCAATCCGCAGACCCGTAAGATGATTTAGTATGGGCATCAAAACCCCCACGTCGAATAGCTGTAATAAAAATGCGAAAATGAACGACCATCCAATCAAGGAAGTCCAGGAATTTGGTTTTCTAAGTCCAAGTACTTGGACCTTTTCACGGCGGATGAGCAAAGAAAATACCGCCATCACAAGAACAATGATTGTTGGAATAAGCACATCCAGCAATACCACCATAATTGCTATCACAATCTCAATTATCGTAAGGATTCGTAGTTGTGTTTTATCCATCTGCCGCCCCAATTTGCGTTTAATGATGAAAGCCCATCTTTAGAATGAGTTTCGGGGAATATATGAAAATGCGGCTGCGTTTCGTGGATTAAATTAGGTAGCGCAGCTTCATCAAAGAACCAAATCCTCAGTTAACTCTTTTTGTCCCCCTTCTGCCTTTCCAGATAAATATCTTCATGATTCCCTGCATAAGGTCAGGCAGAGTCCCGACCAGCATCAGGATAAAAACATCAGGCATCCCCTGACGCATGTACACAATGCTGGGAATTAATCGAAAACGGTCGCCATAGAACTGGCTAACCTGCCAGAAAACAATGGTCGATATCACCACTGGAATAATGAAACTGATGGCAATGTCGAAAGTTCTTTTAGCAGCGGAAACTTTGCTTATTCTTTCTTTCCATCCGCGTAACGCAAGGAAATTATGGGTATGCAAAACGCACAGGCCTAAAACAAAAACACCAACAGCCCATCCAACCCACCTCACTGACCACCCTTGTTTTACCGGTGGAGGAGTTTTCCCAAGCACGACAGCCTCAACACTCGCGGTCAATTGACTGGCGGAAATGAAGTGGTCAACCTGATAACCCTGGTTCGTTAAAAGGATAAATGCGCGATTTCGTCCAGGGTAAATGTTGACCTCGGTGCGAAAGGTTTGGTTTGCTCCGCCGTGAACAATCTTCGTTCCTGCGTCATAAATGAACCAACCCATTCCATAATTGCCAATTCCTGGTGATAAGATGCGTTTCATCATGGCAGCAGAAACCAGCTTAGGATTGTCGGTCTGAAACTCCAACGCGTACTTGGCCATATCGGCAGCGTTGGAGACAATCCAACCCGCTCCCACACCATAAAGTGGATATCCTTCTTTTGCTGGAATGGAAAAACCAAACAAGCGCGTATGCCCCTTGGGCATATCAGCCGCCGTGGAAGGGTCAGCCGTGGAGTCTGCCATGCCCAAAGGAACGAGAATGTTTTCGTTGATATACTCTGAATAACTCCGGCCACTTTGCAGCTCTATCAGATAAGCCAAGACCATATAACCCATATTGAAGTATTGGAATTTTGCGCCGACCGGAGCGGTCAATTTGGCTTTTGCGAGGGAACGAACAGCATCCTCAAGCCTGTTATCGAGGGGCAGGATTACGCCATATCCGGCATCAGAGAGACCGCTGGTATGGTGAAGCAGGTGGTTGATGGTTATTTTGCCAGACTCTTTTTCATCCGCAGCCCGAAACCAGGGTATATAGGTCTGGACCGTGGCGTTCAGGTCGAGCTTTCCTTGTTCTGCAAGTTGAGCAATCGCCAACGCGGTGAAGGATTTACTCTGCGATCCAACATACACCTTGGTCTGAGCAGTCATCAGATCACCATTTCCATCTTTGCCATAACCCTTTTGGAAGATAACTTCGCCATCCTGAATGACCGCCAATGCCACTCCCGGTAATCCATGTTTGTCCATCTGACCTAATACGACGGTATCTAACTTTTCCGTGTCGATTACTTCTGAGCCTTTATCAGCGGCCGCGAATGATGGTGCCGACAACATTACATGCATCAGAAGAAGAACCATGAAGATAAAAAGACGCTTTTTCATTCGGAGGCCCTATTAGTAATTTCGTGTTGTTTAGGACATTATACATACCAGCCGGGCGAATCCAAAGCGGAATTTCCGAAGCTATTGATTGTTGATCATTTATCAGGAAATTTCCACATAGAAAGGGAGAAACAGGCAGGCTCTACCGATTAGACTTGCTGGTGTCAACAAACAATATCAGCTGTAAAAATTAAACGCTGAGTAAAATTAAATTATTGGGCAGCCCAAGGCTGCCCAATACCAGTGAATATCTTTTGACGCCCCCGCGAATTACACCTCGCGCATTTTTCTCGCCTCTTCCGCCTTCATCCCCAGCACCACCGGTGTGGAGCGGTAGCCAATGCCCATGCGGTCGATGCCCATGTCAATCAGCGCAAAGAAATGCTCGCGGTCCCGGATACCGCCCGAGCCTTTTATTTTGCAGCGCCCCCGCGCGGCGTCCATCATCACCGCGATGACCTCCCTGGTCGCCCCGTCGCTCCTCCCGCCGGTAAAAAAGCCTGTGGAAGTCTTTAGGAAGTCCGCCCCGGCACCAATGGCAGCCTCACATGCCTGCCGGACTTCTTCAAGCGTCAGCGCGTCAGTCTCGAAGATAACCTTTACAGCCACACCAAACTTGTGGCAGACCTCCGTCACCGCGCGGATATCCGCCTCCACCTCGGCGAACATCCCGCTGCGGATCCAACCGTAGTTGGCGACCACATCCAGCTCAGCCACGTCACCGCGCCGGCAGTACTCCTCGGCCTGCAGCACTTTGGAACGGGTGGTAGAGAGTCCGAATGGGAAGTCGCACACGACGCAAATTTTCGTGGCAGTGCCGCGGGTAAGTTCGGAGGCAATGTCCAGCGAAGCGGGGTTCACGCACACCGTCGCGCAGCCAAAATCTATTCCTTCCTGGATGTATTTGCGAATCTCTGCCTGGGTAAACTCAGGCTTCAGCACGGATTGATCGATATAGGCTGCCAGTTCCCAGACGGTCATCTCGCTTGCTTTTTTGGTGGGTTTCATTGTGTTCAGCTCCTGCTCCTAATTATTACCGCGAAGAACACGGTGTTAGTGGCTAAAATTATATCGTAAATCATTAGGATCGGATAAAAAAAGACCAAAGTCATCCCGAAAAAATCTTTTTTCATCACCCTGGGCAGTAATAAGGGCCATCCCGGGCAGCCCTGGCACGCTCCACAGGCTGCAGAGCATCCGTGTTTGTGATTGCCCAGCCTGAATAAAGTCAGGCCGGGAATCCAACATTTGTTTTCGACGGTTGTGCGGTCTTGCTGAGGACAAAAAAAGGCCGAGCGGATCCTACTTTATCAGCGGCACAATCAGCAGCGAAGCCATGCCAATCAGTTTCATGAAAATCAGCGTGGACGGGCCCGCCACATCCTTAAGCGAATCCCCCACCGTATCGCCGATGACCGCGGCAATGTGCTCCGGCGTCCCGCGTGAAAACTCCAGGTTCTCAATCATCTTCTTGGCGTTGTCAAAAGCTGTGCCGGTATTGTTAAAGAAGGGCCCCAACAGCGCGGAACAGGCCACCGACCCCACCAGCACCGCCCCCAGCGCGTTCATCCCGAAGGCGAATCCAATCGCGATAGGCACCAGGATGCTGATGGCGCTGGGCAAAATCATCTCGCGCAGCGCGTTGCTGGTGGCAATATCAATGCATTGGGAGTAATTCGGCTTTGCCAGGCCTTTCAAAATATCCGGATTCTGCTGGAACTGATCCCGCACGGCATCCACCATAGATTCAGCCGTTTTGGCGGTGGAGCCGATGACCAGCGATGAAATCAGGAAAGGCAGGCACACCCCAATAAAAAGGAAGCTCAGGTTGAACGGCGTGGTCACATCGATGGCGTCGATGCCAGCCAGTTTATAAAAAGTCAGGAAGATAACAAACGCGGTGATGGTGCCGGAAATCATGGCGTACGCTTTGGTGATGGCTTTCATCGTGTTCCCCACCGAGTCCAACTGGGAAAGCTTGTCGATGACCTTTTGGGAAGCGCGCGACATACCGGCGATGCCCGCCGCGTTGTCGACAATCGGGCCAAACGCGTCGGCCGCCATGATAAAAGTAATCAGCAGGTCAGTGCCGATATTGACGCCTACCAGCGCCAGCAGGCTGTTGCCGGAAAGGGTATACACCCCGATGACGACGCCCATCAAAACGATGACCGGCAGCACCGGGCTTTGCAGGCCGTAAGAAATCCCGGTAATCAGATTCAGCGCCGCCCCGCGGTTGGAAGCTTTGGCTATATTCCGAACGGGTTTGCCTTCCATGCCGGCATAGTAGCGCGTGCTGAGCGACGCAATGGTTGTAATCAAAACGCCCAGGGTGGCCGCGATGCCAATAATCCAGTCATTCAACAGCAAAAGGGACATCCCCAGCGCTCCAATAATGCTAAGCACTGAGCTGACAAACAACCCGACGTTAAACTGGATGGACGGGCTCATCCCCCTTTTCCACTCACGGCTGGCAAAGATGCCGGCCGCTGAGGCAAAAATACCTACGCTTTGCAGCAAGAAGGGAAAGAAAATGGCTTTTGGCCCATAAACGGAAGCCATAGCGACCGCCACGATGGAGCCTGTGACAAGGTCGTCGCTGAACGTCTGGAAAAGGTCCGCGCCCCGGCCGGCGCAGTCGCCCACGTTATCACCCACCAGGTCAGCGATAACCGCCGCATTGCGGGGATCGTCCTCAGGGATATTCTCTTCAATCTTGCCTACCAGGTCCGCGCCCACATCCGCCGATTTGGTAAAAATGCCGCCGCCAATTTGCGCGAACAGCGCTGCCAGGCCGCCTCCAAACGCGAAACCAATCAGCGCGTCCGGGTCGCGAAAGATGCTGAAGAGCACTGAGAGCACAATCAGGCTCAGGCCGGTGATACACAGGCCCATCACCGAGCCGCCAAACAAGGCGGTGCGGAAAGGTTCGCGTTTGCCTTCTTTGGCGATATCCGCGGTTTGCAGGTTGGTGCGCACGCTCACGCTCATGCCAATGTACGAAGCCAGTAGCGAAGTGAGCACCCCAAAGACCGCCGTCAAAGCCGCCTTCCAATCCAGAATCCAGTAAAGCAGGGCGGCAAAGAAAGGCGTCACCATCAGGATCGTTTTTATCTGCCGCCTCAGGTAAGTCCGGGCGCCAGTGCGGATATCCCCGGCCACTTCCATCATTTCAGTGGAGACTACCGGCCGCAAGGTGATGCGCAAAATAAAATAGGCAGCCAGCGCGATGCCGAGCAAACCTGAAATGAGTGAGACCGTGTACAGCCGCATATCCAGGGTGAAGACCAGCACAATACTGGCGATGAGGACGGTCATCCCAAGGTAAAACCAACGGCTTTGGAATACCTTTGCCCTGGCTTGTGATTGGTCAATTTTGTTTATCGCTGAATCTATGGAACGCATATTGGACCACTTACCTTCTTCAATATTTTCTGGGAATGGAGAGAGTGTTTCTGAGCCCTGTTTTGCTGGGATCTTGGATTTTAGGACAGGAATCCCTGAGCTGTTCACTAAGATGAATGGGTTATTTTCAGAAACAGAATTATACATCTATGCCCAATTTATGCGAAGAATATTCACCGCCCATTTCCGCCGCCGCATGTCCTGATTCTCCGCAGGCTGTTCTCCTGTCTGTCACATTCCAGCCGTGGAGGCCCGTGCCAGGCGCAATGTATAACTTTTTCGCGCCCGCGTTTTTGACTCCCACTTCCATCAGCGATACGATTGGCCTATGAACACCTCAGAAACAGAAAACCGCGTTTTACCATTCGGGCGCGCGCAAGCGCTCCTGGATATTTTGCGGGTCCGCTTTGAACAGCACCCGCGCCGCCACCCGGGCATTTCCTGGCAGGATGTGCTCTCGCGTTTGCAGGCCCAGCCCCAAAAGTTGTGGACGCTCGAACAAATGGAAACCAGCGGCGGGGAACCGGACGTGGTCGGGCAGGACCCTGAGACCGGCGTGTATGTGTTCGCCGACTGCTCCGAAGAGACTCCCTCCGGCCGCAGAAATCTATGTTACGACCGCGCCGCGCTCGACGCCCGCAAAACAGCCAAACCGCAAGGTTCCGCCGTCGAAATGGCGGAGGCTATGGGGGCGGCGCTGCTTAACGAAGAGGAATACCGCGGACTGCAGGCCGTGGGCGAATTCGACCTCAAAACGTCCAGCTGGATAGAAACCCCCGCGGATGTGCGCGGGCTTGGCGGCGCGCTGTTCGCGGACCGGCGCTACGGGCGGGTCTTTGTGTATCACAACGGCGCTTCCTCTTATTACGGGGTGCGCGGTTTCCGCGCCGCGGTCAGGGTCTGACGTTTCTTTCGGACGCGAGTTCAAAGGCATTTTTCGCGCCCACTTAAAGAGATGAATCCCCAAAATACAGCTGTGTGATGATCATATTCAGCGCCCCGATTGAAACTTCTGCCAGCGTATAATTAGCGCGAATCGCCGCGCAACTCCACCTCATAAGGAGGTAAATTTCAATGCAGCCCGCCGCAGACATCATCAACCAGTTGACGCTCGAAGAAAAAGCCGCTTTGTGTTCCGGCAAAAATTTCTGGTATCTAAAAGCGCTTGAACGCCTGAACATCCCTTCCATCATGCTTACGGACGGGCCCCACGGCCTGCGCAAGCAAGCCGGCGCGGCCGACCACATCGGCCTGAACCTAAGCGTGCCCGCCACCTGCTTTCCAACGGCCTCCGCGCTGGCTGCCACCTGGAACCGTGAATTGGTTTTTCAGGTCGGGCAGGCGCTGGCCGAGGAGTGCCTGCAGGAAGGGGTCAGCGTTATTCTCGGTCCGGGCGCGAATATCAAACGCTCTCCGCTGTGCGGTCGGAATTTCGAATACTTTTCCGAAGACCCCTATCTGACCGGAGAAATGGCCGCCAGTCACATTCTGGGGGTTCAATCTCTCGGCGTCGGCGCGTCGCTCAAGCACTTCGCGCTCAATAACCAGGAAACGCGCCGCATGACTTCTAATTCCGTGGCGGACGAGCGCGCTGTCAGGGAGATTTACCTGGCAGGCTTCGAAAGAGCAGTGAAATCCGCCCAACCCTGGACGGTGATGTGCTCTTATAACCGCATCAACGGCACCTACGCCTGTGAAAACAAACAGCTGCTCACGGATATTCTCCGGAAGGAATGGGACTTTGAAGGTCTGGTAGTCACGGACTGGGGCGCAATGAATGAGGTCGTCCAGGCTGTCCGCGCGGGCACAGACCTTGAGATGCCCGGCGTGGACAATGGAAACACCGAAAAACTGATTGCCGCCGTGCGGTCGGGAGAGCTGGACGAAGCAGCGCTGGACCGCGCCGTGGAACGGGTGTTGAATCTCATCGAAAAAGCCTCAGCCAGCCTGCGCCCGGGCTATCACTGCGACCTTCAGGCCCACCATGCCCTCGCGCGGCGGGCTGCCGCGGAAGGCGCGGTGCTGCTGAAAAACGAAGGCGGGCTGCTGCCCCTCCAGGGTGGGGGCAAAATCGCGCTCATTGGCAGATTCGCCAAAGAGCCGCGCTACCAGGGCGCGGGCAGTTCGCTCATCAACCCCTCCCGGCTGGAAAACCTGTACGATGAACTGGGCGCACTCCTTGGGGAGGAACGCCTGATTTACGCGCCCGGCTACAGCCCGAAAGGCGAGCCGGATGAAGCCCTGCTCTTCGAAGCCCGCGAAGCTGCCGCGCGCGCGGACACCGTCATCCTGTGCGCCGGCCTGACAGAGCTGGATGAAGTGGAAGGATTGGACCGCGAACACATGCGCCTTCCCGAAGGCCACAACAAACTCGTCGCGAGCATAAGCGCGGCCCATCCGCGCTGCGTTGTCGTCCTCAGCAACGGCGCACCCGTGGAAATGCCGTGGATTGCTTCCGCTCCCGCGGTGCTGGAAGCGTTTCTGGGCGGGCAGGCAGGCGCCGGCGCGGTCGCCGACATCCTGACCGGCCGGGTCGATCCGAGCGGCAAACTGGCAGAGACATTCCCTCTCAGGCTGGAAGACGCGCCTGCCCGGCCTTTCCCCGGCGGGCCGGAGACTGTGGAATACCGCGAGAGCATTTACGTGGGTTACCGCTACTATGACGCGGCGCAGGCAGAGGTGCTCTTCCCATTTGGGCACGGACTCAGTTACACCAGTTTTGAATACAGCGATTTGCGCGTCCGCGAAGCCGGAGGGCAGGTAAAAGCAGCCTTCACGCTAAAGAACAGCGGTTCGCGCCCGGGCAAAGAAACCGCCCAGCTGTACGTCCGGGATGTGCGTGCTTCGGTTTTTCGGCCGGAAAAAGAACTGAAAGGCTTTGCCAAGGTGGAACTTCAGCCGGGCGAGCAGCGCGAGCTGGAAATCACGCTGGACCCGCGCGCATTCGCTTTTTATGATGCTGACAGCCGCCAATGGGTCGTTGAGGAAGGCGAATTTGAGATTTTGGTTGGCGCGTCCTCGCGCGATATCCGCCTGAGGGCCGTCCTGAGCCTGCCGGGAAAAAGCCCCGCCGGCCGCGCCGAGAATAAGCTGCTCGAGCCTTATTACCACCCCACAAGCGCCGCGGGGTTTCCGTCCGAGTCGTTCGCGGAATTGTTGGGCAGCCCTCTCCCATCAAACAGGTCAGCCCGAAAGGGACAGTTCACCCTGAACACGCCCCTGGCGGATATGCGTCACACGCTGGTAGGCGGCTACTTATTCCGGGTTTTCAGCAAGTCCATCCAGCAAATGCTCGGAACAGAGCAGGATTCCCCGACCGGCAAACTAATGAACGCCATGCTGCGGGAGATGCCTTTGCGCAGCGCCCTGATGATGGCCGGCGGCATAAGCCGAGAAAAGCTCCTGGCGCTGGTGACGATGATGAACGGGAGCTTTTTTAAGGGGCTGATAGCGTTCCTGAAGGCGCGTTAATTGCTGCCTGCGGTAAGGTCAGGTCGGCGCGCCCCCCGAAGTGTCAGGAAGAGCGAGGAGGTTGTTTGCCGAGGCGCATACTTTGACGGGTCCGCATGGAAACGCGCACAAACTCGGCAGCGTGCTTCAGGGGGCTGATGTGGCTGGTTTCCCCCGCGTAAATGGTGCGAATGGGCACCCAGCCCAGCTTAAAGCCGTTTTGAACGCACAGGACAATCATTTCCACTTCAAAAGCGAAACCCTTTTCGGCAGATTCAAGGCTGGCCTCCATCAACCGACGGCTGACCAGGCGGTAACCGCTTTGGTTATCCGCAACAGGCTGCCCAAGCGCCCACGAGAACAAGCGGGTGCCCAGCGTGTTGCTCAGGCGGCGCACCCGCGGCATCCTGGAAAAATCGCGCCTGCCAATAATCAGGTCGCCGCCGTCCGCGGCAAAAGCCCGCGCGAAAGCGGGGATTTCAGCCGGGTCGTGCTGCCCATCCGCGTCCAGGGTAATCACCGCGTCATAACCCTGTTCGAGCGCTCGGCGGAACCCCGCCCGCAGCGCCGCGCCCTTGCCCTGGTTGGGCGTTTGCGTCAGCACATCCGCGCCGGACTGCCTGCCAACAAGCGCTGTTTCGTCCGATGAGCCGTCATCCACCACTAAAACAGGCAGAAACGAGCCGGCTGCCGCCGCTACCGGCCCAAGCCGCGCCGCTTCGTTATACGCCGGGATGACTGCCAGAATTCGTTGACGTTCGTTGTTCATTAACACTGCTTCGCCCTTTGCTTAAGCCCGGCTTATGCATGCGTATGCCCGCGGCGTTTGTACCAAACCAGCCCCGCCGCTGCCAGCACGCCGGTGACGCTCCAGATGACCGTCTGTACGGTACCAGAGACGGTGCTTACGGCCGCTCCAAAGAAATAGCCTGCCAGCATAATCAGAACCGATTTAATCATTTCTCCACACAGCCAGGCGGCCGCCCACTGGCGTTTGGGCACGCGGCTGAGGCCCACGGCAATCAGCGTTGGAATCGATAAACCAGCGCTGAATTTTGCCAGGAAGATAATCCGCGCGGTATGGCTGCGCACAATATCCCGCAGGCCGGCAACTTTTTCAGTGCTGACTCCCAACCTGGACGCAATTTTGTCAATCCACTCCGGCCGGGCAAATCTGCCCAGGCTGTACCAGCCGATATCGCCAAACAGGTTCCCCGCGACGACAGCAGCAAATATCGGAACGGGCTGCAAGAGACCCTGCGCGATGCCCGCGCCGCTGGTAAGTATGGTCAGAGGTCCCTCCACCAACGCCGAGAGCGCGAACAGGAGGTAAACCCAAAAGCCTTTCACAAAATGTGAGCCTAACAATCCTAACATGTTTATCCTTTAACAGCCGACTTTTAGAGAAGAGAGGCAAGCATGCTTTCGTTCTCAATAATTGAAGGCGGTTCTGATGGCAATAAAAAACCGCTCCGGCGGCTGCAATAAACGGCATTTATACCACGCTTTCCCGCGAAAAGGCAAAGTTTGAATAAACTTCTCAGGTTTGAAGGCTGGGGAACGTGTGAGCAAATTTGTAAATGATTGCCAGGCTGGAAATCCCTAAATTTGGATGGGTCCTGTGCTCGTTCGCCGGCGCGCCGCTGTTGACCGCTCGAACAGACAATGGAGCGCACAAAGGATTTCATGAAGAAGGCCTTGTTTTCTTAAACTGGGATTCCATCAAGACGCGCCAGCAAGCACAGGACCGGTTTTCCGCAAAACAGCGGCATTCATTTCCGGCTTTTCGTGGAGAAAGGTTGAGCAAGAGCCAGCCAAGCGCGCCAAAAAACGCGGGCGGGCGCTGCCCTGCAGCCCGGGGGCATCATCGTTCCCAGTATCTAAATAAGCCTGTATTAATTGCCTGCATAGGACTACAATATCCGTAATCAGCACAAAAAAGGAGCTATGGATATGTCCCCAAAGAAGCAATTCTCACAAGAGGAAGCAAAGATTTTGGCAGAACAGCTGGGAGTGGACTGGACGCATTTTGATGTGGAACAGTTCACCATGGGCATCAACGTGGAGCTGGAGCACGGCCTGCGCGACCCGCTCACTAATGTCACCAATGACGACCCGCTGACCACAGCGAAAATCGCGCTGGCGCACCTGAATGAATTCCCGGATTATTACACCCGTCTGGACATTCTGGAAAAGGAAGCCGACGATTACTGGAAGGATAAAAAGAAATAATCCGCCAACGCATCTTGCCCATTAGGCGCGATTGAACACGTAATTAATGTAGGTTAACGCCCGGGCGCGGCTGGAAACTCAGCCGCGCCTTATTTTTGATGGCCAGCAGGCCCGAACGCGAGCGCCTGCTTAAAGATGCAGATTGCGGGCCGCGATAAAACCCAGCTTGCGTTCTGTCAGGGCGCGCGCGGTCGCGTTGCAGGCCGCCACCTTATCCATAAAGTTCAGCTGCAAATGCTCCCAATCGCCGCTGGCAATCACTTCCGCTTTATCCCTGAAGTAATCCAGAATATCGGAGGGATGCTGGCGGGCCGCGTCAATTTCGGGGTCCCCGCCTTCATGCTTGGCAGCGATGTTTGGCACTTTGGCTGCCACTTCCAGCAGTTCCTGGCGGCGGTTGTAAGGTTGAATCACGATGCTTTTCTGCGTCTCGGTGATGTGGTGCTCAAAGCGGATGACCCGCTCAAAGCCCAGCGCTTTGCGGAATTCGGAACTAAGTTCAAGCGTTTCGTTATTGATGGAATTGGACCAGTTGAAGCCAATCAGCGGCGAGGTGCCGTCCGGCCGGCTGAAAAGCTTCGCCATTGTCATAATCCACAGGGCGGAATAGGGATTGTCCGCGCCAAAGTAGACGGAAATCTTGAACTGGATATCCACGCCCAGCTTATAGAGCATAAACCCGAGCAGGATTGTCCCCGCGTTAAAGTTGAGTACATGCTGGACGCCGTAGTTGGTGTAATAGTACAGGAATTCATCCAGCCAGCGCAAAGCGTGGTCGTTAGGCTGCCCGATACCACCAAAATAGCCGGTGATAGTGGCCGGGCCGCCCAGGTGCGGGTTGGAGCCGTCGGTGCCTTTGGTATCCAGGGTTTCGACAAACGAAGCGCCGATGATATCCAGCGCGGCAACGATAGCCGGCAGGTCGCCGTCGGCTTCTGATTCTTTCATTTTCCGGACTGCAATGAAACGCCCGGGAACCAACGAACGCTCCGCGATGGCGCGCTCCAACATGGGACGAATCCAGGGAAAATACTGCAGCGCGGAGACTTCCAGCGTGACCGCGCATTCTTCATTGATACAGCCCGCTTCGTAAGCGTCTCCCAAAATAGCTCTGCGGTAGTCTTCCAGCCGGATAAAAGCGCCGCGGTCGCGTTGCTCAATCAGCCAGCGCAAGTCATCCAGATACAGCGGAGCCTTCTGCCGGACTTTTTCGAAGAGGGCTTCCATTTTACGGGATTCGCGGTGCTTGCGGTTTATCTCTTCGGGGGTGCCGTAGCGCGCCACAACGTCTAAAAAGGCGCTGACAACCCGGCTATTGGGGTCCAACAAGACGCTGTTAATCGCTTCCAGGTTGTCCGCCTGAATTTTCAACAATTCTCTCAGGTCGCTCATCGCAGTATTCCTTAAAGCATGCTCAAAAGTTCGTTGTATTCTTCATCAGTCATGCCGAACCAGTTTTCCGGCGCCGGGAAGGTTTTTTCGCTCACCTCGCGCACATAACTCTCCAAACCCGCGCGGATGACAGAACCGGCATCCGCGAAAACTTTGGCCATGCGCGGCTTAAACTTCGGGTAGAGCGCGAAAGCATCGTGGTAAATCAGCAGCTGCCCGTGCGCGTGCGGACCGGAACCAAGCGACATAATCAGGCAATTTTTCGCCCGCTCAGTCACCAGTTGGCACAGGCGGTCCGGCACCAATTCCAGCAGAATCATGAAGGCGCCGGCTTCTTCCAGCGCTTTGGCGTCATCCAGGATTTTTTTGGCAGCCGCGGCGCTCTTGCCCTGCAGCCGAAAGCCGCCCAGCGAGCTGACGCTTTGGGGGGTGAGGCCCAGGTGACCGATGGCTGGGATGCCGGCATCCACGATGGCGCGGATTCGCTCGCAAACCGCCGAGCCGCCTTCCAGCTTGATGGAATCGCAGCCAGCTTCCGCCATAAAGCGGCCGGCATTGCGCACCGCGGCTTCGTTGGAAGGTTGATAGCTCATGTAGGGCATATCCCCCACTATCCAGGTATTCGGCGCGCCGCGCCGCACCGCTGCGCTGTGCCGTATCATGTCATCCATCGTTACCGGTAGGGTGCTGTCGTAGCCCAGCATTGTCATTCCCAGACTGTCCCCGACCAGAATCATATCCACCCCAGCCTGTTCCTGAAGGTAGGCGGTCGGGTAGTCGTAACAGGTCAGCCAGGTGATGGGTTTGCCCTCTGCCGCTTTCTTGAACAATCCCGGCAGGGTCAGTTTTTTGCGCTGTTCAGTCATTAGTTCTCCTTTGGTATGAATGGTGGTGAGTGAGCCTCATGGGGCAAAATTCCGCCGTAGGGCGGCGGGAGGAGCTTCCGCGAGACGCAGGCCGCGCGGGAAGGCGGCAGATTTCAGGCGGGGTGAGGTGAAATTCATAAGATGGGGTGAGCATGCTCCTCCTGAATTTGCTGATTCAATTATATCCCTAAGCGTTCACCGCGCGGATTTTTGGGCCGGCTGAAGGAAAAAGACCGACTGCCCGATTTTCTAATCAAATTCTAAACCACAGCGCCGCCGAATATTGCTAAACTATGAATGACTCCAAAACAATACGCGCATTATCACGCATACGCAAAGGATGATGAAGCATGAAAAAATGGATTTTGAGTCTCTCATTGGTATATCTGACCATACTGGCAGGCTGCACAGCCGCGCAGGCTGCTGTGATGCAAACATCTGCCCTGACGACCAGCGCCAATAGCGGCGCGGTAATGGCCAAAAGCGCGGCGGCCGCCGAATTAAATCCCATCACCGACCAGAATGCCAGCGTGATTGACCAGGTTCAGAGCATCTATCGGAACATTTACAGCTCTGTGAACCCTTCGGTGGTTAATCTTAAAGTGGTGGAAACCTACAGTTACGGTTTTCGCATCGGCACCATCTCTGGCGAGGGGTCGGGCTTTGTATGGGACGCGCAAGGGCACATCGTCACCAACAACCACGTGATTGAAAACGCGTCCAGCATCACCGTGGTATTCTCGGACGGCACCACCACCATGGCCAAAGTGATTGGCACGGACGTACAGAGCGACCTGGCAGTCATCAAGGTGGACCCCGAAGGTTTGAACCTGCGCCCGGTAAGCCTGGGTGATTCATTGTCGGTGGCCGTCGGGGACCTGGTAATTGCCATTGGCAACCCGTACGGACTGGAAGGCAGCATGACGCAAGGCATCGTCAGCGCGCTTTCGCGCTCGCTGACGGTGGACGATTCGAATCCGTTCTCCTCCAGCTATTACACCATTCCCGATATCATTCAAACGGATGTCGCGGTAAACCCGGGCAATTCCGGAGGCGTATTGGTGAATACGCGCGGAGAGGTGATAGGCGTTACATCCGCAATTAAATCCTCCACAAATGCCAACGCGGGCATCGCGTTTGCCATCCCGGCGCATATTGTCAATCGCATCGTTCCGGAATTAATCGCGAATGGCAGATACCAGCATCCCAGCCTGGGGCTGCAAGGTATCACCCTCACGGCATCCTACGCGTTGGACATGAATCTGCCGGAGAACACACACGGCGTGCTGGTCACCAGCCTTACCCGGGGAGGTCCGGCGGACCTGGCCGGCGTGAAGGTCACCATGCAGCAGTTCAGCCGTTCAGGTCGCATAACGATTGTCTACGGAGATGTGATTACCGCCGTTGACGGCACTCCGATTGAGACTTACGAGGATTTGATATCCTACATTTTCAATAAAGCCGAGGTCGGGCAAACGGTCACGCTCACACTGCTGCGCTCCGGGAAAGAAATCAAAATCCCGGTCACCCTGGCAGCGGAGTAAACCGCGGCAGTCGGCAGCCCGGGCAGCGGACAAAAGAACCTTTACCCGCGGTGCGGGCGGGAAAGCGGCAGGCAGAACGATATCGGTTCTGCCTGCCGCGCTTAGTCAGGTTGCTGTGGGATGTTCAGAACGCCCATTTCTCCGCAAGCGCGGAATAGCACTATAATTCAGGTGCGAGTTGTGCCGGAACCATATCCTGGGGGAGGACCGCAAAAAGCAGATGGACGCGAAATTGAGTAACCCCGACAAAGCCAGGCAGCCCAAAAGCCCGTTCAGCAGGCTGTGGGCTGCGCTCCTGATATTGTTGCTTGCGCCCTATATGCTTCTTGGCAGTTACGCCCGCCTGCAGGCGGATGATTACTGTTCTTCCACGCTTTTCCGCTCCAACGGCTTCATTCAGGCGCAGGTGGAGGCTTACAACGGCTGGTCCAACCGCTACGCGACAATGTTTTTTACCGGCATTATTGACCGCTTTGGCTCCTGGGGGATGCGCATACTCCCAACGCTCCTGATTCTCGGCCTGGCAGGCAGCAGCTACCTGTTTATAAAGAATAGCTTTAAACGCCTGGGGTTGCCCCAGCCGCGCCCACTCCTGCTGATACTTTCAGCCGCGGTGACGGTGCTCACGCTTGCCTCCCTGCCCAACCTGTATCAATCCATCTACTGGCGCGCGGGCAGCACGGCCTACACGTCGCCCATCATCGCGTTAAATTTACTGCTGGCCTGGCTCCTGGGCGCGTCCTCTCGAAAACCTTCCTGGCTTGCTGTGGGCGGGGCTGCCCTTGCAGCCTTCCTGGCAGCCGGGTTTTCAACGACCAACGCGGCCGTGCAAACTGCCGCTCTGCTTTTCCTAGCTTTTGTGCTGTTCCGGCGCAAACAGTTTACCCGGCCGGAGCGCGCCCTCTGGGCGGCAGCGCTGGCTGGAACGCTTGTCGGGTTGGCGGTGCTGGCGCTGCAGCCGGGCGCGCGCCTGCGCCTGGAACAGATGCCGCCTGTACCCGGACTCGGCCGCCTGATTTACCTCACCATGCGCTTTTCCGCGGCAGTCGCCTACCACAGCCTGATAGATTACCTGCCCGCCAGGCTCGCCGCGCTGTTTACAGGCCTTCTGGCAGGCTTCTCCGCCAGCGAGGTAAGGATTCCAACCGTCAAAAAGCTCGCCGGTCCGCTCCTGCTGACCGGGCTCGCTGTTTTCGTGATGATTGCCGCCTGCTGCGCCCCAAGCGCTTTCGCGCAAAGCGCCTATCCAGAAGCGCGCGCGCAGACCAGCGCGGTTTACTGGTTCAGCGCGGCACTTCTGGGCGCGGGTTTTCTGGCCGGCGCCTGGCTGCAAACAGTCCTGCCGATAAAGCGCTCGCGCGCCGCGCAAGCTGCGCTAACCGTTCTCGCGCTTGTGCCGCTTATCCTGGCCTTAAGCCAGCTGCCAGCACTGTTCACAGACTACCGCGAACGCGCCGCTGCCTGGGACAACCGCGAGAGCATGATTTTCGCGCAGCGGGATGCCGGTCAGCGCGACCTGCGCGTTCCCGCCTTGGACAGCACAGCCGGGCTGATGGAGCTCACGCCGGACCCCCACCTGTGGGTGAATTACTGCGCGGCGCAGTACTACCAGGTTGATTCCATCCGCGCTGGTGAGTAAGGCAGAAAAGTTCGCGCCTGAACCAGGCTTCCACAGTGCGACGCATTTGTTCCGGCAATTCGTTATACTGTAAGCACGCTTGTCCGCCAAAAAAGATTGTGATGTGAATATGAGTCGGAGTGCCATTATCACCATCCTGCTGCTTACCCTCCTGACAGCCAGCGCCTGGCAGCCGCCCCAACCCGCCAGCCCGCAGGTAAAGGCGGAACTGTGGGACGCTTTTACGCGCCGCGTTGAAGCACTCCGGCCGGGCGAATCCCTGACGTTTGAGCTCTTCTCGCCGGAACTTGACGAGGCGTTTCTGAGCCCGGATGGGACCAGCGCGGTGCTGTGGCTGGCGCTGCAGGATGACGCCGGCAGGAGATTGGCGTCCGAACCAGGCATGGTTCTGGCCGTCCTACGCGGTAGTGAATGGCAGGCCGTTCTGCCCGGAGACCCCGAATGGGAACAAATCCTGGCTTCCCTGCCGGTTGATTTGCTGCCCGCCGAACAGCGCCCCGGCGCGCTTTCAGAAAGGTCCGGGCTGCAAGCCATTACGGGTTACTATCTGCCCTACGCGGCCGGGACAGCGCGCTGGCTGGAAGGGTCCATCGGCCATTTCCAATACATTCCCTGGCTGGGGTATCCTTCCTGCCTGGAACAGTACTGCCGTTATGCCTACGACTTTACCGATGACGTGCACTTCCCGCTGGTAGCATCCAAAGGCGGCACCGTAGTTGCCTCGCGCGACAGCTGCCCGGATGGCGGCACGACTTGCACGAACTTTATCGTACTGCGCGACCTGAGCACCCCCACTTACCAGCTTTATCTGCATATGGCGCACGGCACCATCCCGGACGCGCTCACTCCTGGCACTGCCGTCCAGCGCGGCCAGTACCTGGGGGATACCGACGATACCGGCTACAGCACCTCCCAACACGTGCACTTCATGGTCACCAACAGCGTCTGGCTGGTGGATGACGGCTACTACTGGGGCGCTTCGATTGATATCCGCTTCGCGGACGTCTTGATTAACAACGGCATCCCGCGCACATGTTACGAGGTGACTCAGTTCCCAATCTATGACGGTGCGGCGAATTGCATCGGCAATAAGAACGACCCCCTGAACCCAAATAACGACTGGTACACCTCCGGAAACGTCGGCGCTTTCCCGCCCAACGGCACGCTGACGCGCCCTACCGACGGTCAGGTGGTGGCCGGCGGCATCAACCCGCTGATGGATGTCACCGCGTCCGTCAGCGACGATGTGCATGTGGATGCCGCCCAACTTCTGATTTATCGCGACGGCAGCTGGAACACCCTCGGCCCCAAAGTGACCCAGCCGCTCAGTCCGGGAATGTTCGATTGGGATGTCAATCTGTGCGAGGCCGGCGGCTTGAACGGCAGCTATCAGATTGGCCTGTCCCTCTGGGACCACGAGGGCAACCACAGTGCGCCGCTGGCCGTCCGAACCATTCAGATAGACCACGCCTGCCCTCCGCCGGCAAGTCAATTGGAACCGCCACAGCCTGAAGATTCCACCGCCCTGCGCCTGAGCTGGAACGCGCAAGCCGCCGGCGTGCCCTTGGGACAATTCGAGCTGCAGTGGCGCGAGAGCCTGCAGGCCTGGACCCCCGGGCAAAGCTTTGCCTACCCGCCTGAAACGCGCGAAACCTGGTTCCTGGGCGCGTTTGGGGAAAGTTATGACTTTCGTTTGCGCGCGCTGGACAGCAACGGGCAGCCCGAGGCCTGGCCATCCGGTGAACTGCCGGAAATCAGCGTGGTTATGCCCGCCGGCTGCAGCCCCGACGCCCTCGAACCGGATGACAGCCCCGGCCAGGCATATCCCCTGCTGCCCGGCGGGGAATTGGCCGGCGGCTTTTGCCCGGCTGCCGACCAGGACTGGTTCGCTCTCACGCTGCAAGCCGGAAATTCGTATCTGATTGAAGCCCAATCCCTGGGAGGAGGCGCCGCGGCGCGCCTATCTCTTTACGCGCCCGACGGGAACACGCTGCTTCTCACCGCGCGAGCGCAGGATTTTGGTCGGCCGGTTTTACTGCATCTGACTGCCGAAACAGCTGGCGTCTACTTTTTGAGAGTGCAACCGCTGGAAGACGCTCTGGCAGGAAACGCGGCGCGGTACCTGCTGAGGCTGAACAGCGCGCAAGTGACACATCTGCCGCTGTTGTTCCGATAAGCTCGGTTAAGGGGATTTCAGACGCCCAGAAGGGCGGAAAGCACAAACACGAACAAAGACCCCAGGATAATTCCCAGCGAGGTCCAATGCACATGACCGTATTCGCGCGCGGAAGGAATCAGTTCGTCCAGCGTGATAAAGACCATCACGCCGCCGGCAAAGGCCAGCGCGGCCGGGATGAGTCTGGAAAAGTTCACCAGAAACAGGCTGGCAAGCAGCGCGCCAACCGGTTCAGCAAAGCCAGACAGGAATGCTACGCGCAGCGCGTCGCGCCGGCGAATGCCGCCCTTGCACAGCGGCAGCGCGGTCGCCAGCCCTTCCGGGATGTTGTGAAGCATAATCGCCAGGGCTACAAACAAACCAAATTGCGGGTTGTGCATATAGCCCGCGCCCACGGCAATGCCCTCAGGCAGGTTGTGCAGGGTGATGCCAATCGCCAGAAGGATTCCGGAGCTAATCAGCTTGTGGTCCAACGAACGCTGTGGGCTGCGCCTGAGCGCTTTGCTAAAGCGCCACATCCGGCGCGGACGCAGGTCGACGCACTCTTCCGCTTCACCTTCCGCGGAATGGGCGCCGTGAAATTCAACTTCGCCAAAGCGCATGTGCGGGGCGAGATAATCCAATAAAAACATGAAGCAGGCCCCAAAACCGAAGCCTAAGGTCGCGGTAATCGGTCCGCCCAGATTCCAGGCTTCGTTGACAAGTTCCAGGAACGCGAGACAAATCATCACGCCCGCGGTGATGCCCATCAAAAAACCGAAGGAACGCCTGCCAGGTCTGCGGATGACGGCGATTAACCCGCCGATGCCTGTACCAAGGCTGGCAACCAGGCTGAGCAAGAGCACATTGACGAGCGGGGGCAGTTGTGAATTCATACGATAAACCGTTCACCTTAATATCAGATTTGCTCGCCCGATGGTCCGGGGGCAGTAAAACACCACATTATAAACGTATGCAAACCCGTGTCAAGCGGACTTAGCCCGAAATGATGACGGTTTTATCTTCGCGGTTGGGTATCAGGCACAAAAAGCGAAAGGCGCCGCTGCCGGTATTGGTGTAGGCGTGTGTTGCTCCCGCCGGGATGAACACGACGCTGCCGGCCTGTACTTCAAATGTTTCCTCTCCGATGATTACACGCGCCGTGCCGTTCAAGACAAACTGTTCATGCTCCACCAGGTTGGTATGCAGCGGCATGCTGCCGCCGGGCTGTATGGTAAAACAGCGCATGGCAAAGTTGGGAGCTTCCCCCGCGGAAATCAGCACCTGCTTGCTGACCCCAACGCCGTCCGGAACAGGTTCCGACGCCACCTCTTGGATATGTTTCACGCTCATCTCTTCTCCTTTTCGTTCTGTGAATTGCAGTGGTCATTTTCTCCAGTTTGATTATATCAACCCTGCCTTCCCGCATTATGACAGGCCGGGGTTTTGCCTGCCCGCGGCGCTGCCGATTCGCGCGAATTCCCGTCAGGAAAATCAGCAGCATCTGTACTTCGCAGATTTCTTTTTCGTAAACTGCAAGAAATATAAAGTGCAATATAATCAATTTACAACCCAGATTAAATGATTGGAGGGTGAAAATGTCAGATAACATTCCAGAGGTCAATGTGCAGCGCCGGCGCAAGGGCGCCAAACCTACCAGCCAGGCGCAGGCCCCCACCCGCCCTGGCAGCGGCGGGGCTTACCCCGGCGGAGGCGGCGTCTCCTCCGGCGGAGGCGGCGGCTTCTCGAGCGGCGGAGGGGGTATCCCGGGAGGGAACATCCTGCGCACAACCGGCGGAAAAACCGGCTGCGGCTCAATTGGACTGTTCATCATTGCCGCGATACTGTATTTTGTCTTCTTCCGCGGCAGCGGCAGCCAGGTCACCGAACCCGGCTATGAATATCCCACCGAGGAACCCCAGGCCGTTTTCCAGCAGCCGACCGCTGTGCCTGCCACGCGTACGCCGCGCCCAACCAGCGCCGCGCCTGCCAGCACCAGCGGAGATACCTGGACCGTGATGGTCTATCAGGACGCGGACGACCAGGCCCTCGAGCAGGATATCTTCATTGACATGAACGAGATGGAGCGCATCGGCTCCACCGATAACGTCCGCATCATCACGCAGATTGACCGCTTTAAAGGCGGTTTTTCCGGAAATGACAACTGGACCTCAGCCAGACGCTATCTGGTGCTCTACGACGACGACCTGTATAACATTGGCTCAGATTTGCTGATGGACCTGGGCGAAGTGGACATGGCGGACGGCAGCAGTCTGGTGGACTTCGTCACCTGGACCGTGCAAAATTACCCGGCTGACCGCTACATGCTGATTATGTCCGACCACGGTATGGGCTGGCCGGGCGGCTGGAGCGACCCCTCGCCCGCGACACCCGACCGCGGCAGCGCACCCATCATCAGCGCCCTCCAGCAGGATTCAATCTATCTTAATGAACTCGACCAGGCGCTTGCCCAAATTCAGGCGAACACCGGCATTGATAAGCTGGACCTGATTGGCATGGATGCCTGTCTGATGAGTCAGCTGGAAGTTTACACAACGCTGCAGCCTTACGCCCATTACGCCGTGGCTTCCGAAGAGACTGAACCCGGGCTGGGATGGGCATATTCCGCCTTTATCAGCCTGCTGATTGACAACCCCTCCATCGACACCGCAGACCTCGCCACCAATATCGTGGAAACCTACATTCAGCAGGATGAGCGCGTGGTGGACGACCAGGCCCGCAACGACTTTTTGGCGCAGAACTCCAGCGCGGGCGGCTTTTTCTCCAGCTACCGCATGAGCGCGGAGCAGCTTGCCAGCCAGTTGGAACAGAACGTGACGCTTACCGCGGTGAACCTGGATAACCTGCCCGCGCTGAACCAGGCTTTCAACAGCCTGGTCTACGACATGCAGTCCCTCAACCAGCAAGTGGTTGCCAGCGCGCGCAGCTACACGCAGTCCTTCACCAGTATCTTTGGCCGCCAGGTGCCGCCTTCTTACATTGACCTGGGGCATTTCATCCAGTTGGTCTACAAGAAATCCGGCGGCGATGCCGCCATCCGTCAATCCGCGAACGATGTCATCAACGCGCTGAACGCGGTGCTCGTCGCCGAAAAACATGGACCCAACAAACCCGGCGCGACCGGCATCGCCATTTACTTCCCGAATTCCCAGCTCTACAGCAACGCGGCGACCGGTTTGCGCTCTTATACCATGGTAGCCGACCGCTTCGCGCGGGTTTCGCTCTGGGATGACTTCCTGGTCTTCCATTACAACAACCGCGCCTTCAAAGAAAGCGCTGCCGAGGCAGTAGCCCCCTCCGGCACAGGCATCACCCGCGCGCCGGGAGCCGGGCAGATTACCGTCTCCCCCATCAAGGCTTCTGCCAACTTCGTAAGCCCCGGCAGTTCCATCAAGCTCAGCGCGGATATTACCGGCACGAATATCGGGTACATTTACCTGTTCACCGGCCTGTACGACCAGGCCTCCAACAGCATCTTTGTGGCCGATACGGATTATCTTGAGAGCCCGGAACAGGATTCGCTCAACGGCGTCTATTACCCGGTCTGGCCGGAAGGCGGCGCGTTCCGCATGAACTTTGACTTTGAGCCGCTGCTCTTCGCGATTACGGACGGCAGCCAGTCTGCTTTGGCGATGTTTAATCCAGTTTCTTACGGCGCCAGCGCGGAACAAGCCGTCTACGCTGTGCGCGGAACCTACACCTTTTCCGATACAGGCGAGCAGCGCGCCGCCGAGCTGTACTTCAAGGACGGGCAGCTCTTCCAGGTGTTCGGCTTCAAGGGCGAGGACGTCGCCCAGCAGCCTTCGCAAATCACCCCTGCCGCCGGCGATAAATTTACCATTGCTTACCGCTGGCTGAACCTGGACAGCACCGGCAAGGTGACAGGCGAGTCCATCACGGAAGGCGACACACTGACCTTTGGCAGCAAGCCGTTCTCCTGGGAGCAGGTCTATGCCCCGGACGGCCAGTATCTGGTCGGTTTCTTAGTTTCCGATTTGGACGGCGCTATCACGCCGGCATACACGCAGATTACCGTGAAATAAGCTCTCAATTTATGCAATAAGAAAGAGGCTTCCAGCAGCTGGAAGCCTCTTTTCTTTGTTTTTCGTGAAGATAATAGACGGTGCAAGTGACGGGAGGCGCAATACTTCCTGATAAGAACGAGCGGGCTGCTTTGCGCACCGCGAGGACGCCCGATTCGTTTTTGCGCGGGAGCTTTAGCGGCCGCGGCAATCCCGGATTCGTCTTTGCGAGCCCCCGCTGTCGGAATTAGCTGAAGGCAAAACTGGTAAGAAGGGGGCGAAGCAGTCTCCCTTGTTTTGTTCACCTTATCCTCAAGTCGCGAGGGAGATACCCTGCCTCTTGGGTTATCGCCTCGCCGCGCCCGCAAGGACGCCCGATTCGTCTTCGCGCGGGAGCGTTAGGAACCGCGGCAATCTGCCCATTGGAACACACAGGCAGATAAAGGCCCTGTGTGTACCGCCGCACCGTGTTCGCGCTACGGAGGAGCGCAGGCGGAAATCAGCAGCCGGCTACTCGAACTTAAACCGCGCGATTCCGACCGAGAAGAACAGCAGCGCGAAACCCAGCAGCACCGCGCATTCCTGCAGCACCCTGGCCGGCCCCTGACCGCGCACGGCGATATCCAGAAAGCCCTGCATCGCCCAGTAGGTCGGCAGAGCCTGCGCCGCGCTGCGCACGCCGGCGGGAAAAAGCTCAATCGGATACCAACATCCGCCCATCATCGCCATCAGCATCCCAATCAGAATTGAGAGGCCGTTTGCCTGCGCTTCGCTTTTCACAAATGTTCCCAGCATCGTGCCCAGGGCGGCAGCTGCCAGGGTAAAAGAAATCATCACCAGCGCCAAGCCCGCCGGCGATTGCCCCCATTTGAGGCCCATCACCACAATCCCAAAAACAATCAGAATGGTCATTTGCACCAGCGCCGTCAACCCCTGCCCAAGAATCGTGCCGCCAAGGAAAGTCGCCTTGCTGGTGGGGGTCACCAGCCAACGGCGCAGTGTGCCGTTGGACCGCTCGAAGGCAAACATAGCTGAAAGGCCAATCAGCGGAATGAACACCCAGGTAATCATCTGCCCGGCGGTGGAATTGGCTTTCGCGTCGTATTGCACCGGGTCCGCAGTGCTTCCGACCACGCGATTTAATCTGGAGGGGGCCTCCGCGAGCAGCGTTTGAGCCCGCGTGAAAGCGTTTTCATAAAAAGCCAGCCGCTCCGCCTCGCTGGCGAAAGCCTGGAATTCCGCCGCGCGCTGTGTGCTGACACGCGCCACTTCTGCCAGGCTGGCCACCCGATCCACTGCCAGCCGGACGGCCTGCTCAATTGCCAACCCATTCAGGGTATTCGGCTGTTTCCGCAGCTCGAGCGCAGCGTTGCCCGCTTCCAGGGATTGGTCATTAAAATCAGCTGGAATAATCAGAATTGCCGAGACTTTCAGCTGTTCAAAGTCTTTGACTGCCTGTTCGTAATCGCTCAGCACGGGTTTCACCGCGCTGGAATTGCCTAATTCGGTCAGCAGCGCGTTGGAAAGCGCAGAGCCTGCCTGGTCCACGACGGTTAACTGCAGACGCGGGTCCCTGCTCTGGGTCGTTCCTCCGCTGATGAGGTAAATGAAAACAACCGGCAGAATGAGAAAGAACATCCATTCAATCGGGCTGGTGAAGCGCAATATGGTATCTTTTTTGATGATCGCAAGCAGTTTTTTCATCACGCGCCTCACTTTCTCACCAGTCCGCGCCGGCTAATCAGGAATGACCCGACGGCATACAAAACCACGCCCATAACCACCAATGCGGTCAGATGCGATTGGATAGCCGACAGGGTACCGCCCATGCTGAGGATGCGAAAACCCTCATTAGCCCAGCTGTTGGGGGTAATCTTCCCCGCCGCGCGCACCCAATCCGGCAGCAGACTGAGGTCAAAGAAGCTGCCGCCCAAAATTCCAAACAGCAGCGCGACGGCAGACCCAGTGATTGCCACCTGTCCGGGGGTTTTTAGCACCGATGCCATCAGAATGCCCCAACCGGAAGCGCCAAACGCTGCCGCCAATATGAGCAGGGCTGCCCCCGCGCCGTCCCCCCACGAAAGCCTGAATAAGAGCGAGGTGCCGCCAATCAAAATTACCAGCTGCGCGGCGGCAGTCAGGAAAATGCCAAAACCTTTCCCCCCCAGAACAAAGCCGGGATTGGTCGGCGAAATGAGCATGCGCGCCAGCGTTCCCGCCCTGTTTTCCACCAGCAGGGACCGCCCGCCAAAGGATACGGTATACATCAGGAAAAGCATTGCCATGCCCGGCGCGAGGTAGGCCAGGATGTCAAATTTCGCCCCTGTGCCTTCCGCGGTTTTGGAATTCAGCTGAATGGAAGCGCCGGAAGGGCTTTGAGCAAGCTCCCGCCCCACCTCCGCTCCGACAGCGGCAGCCTGCTCCGGCGTAATCGCGCCGGACGCGAGCATCTGCTGGACAATTAATGTTCCCGAGACCCTGCCAATTTCCACCCGGTTCAGAAAGCTTTCCAGGATGGAACGCGCCACGCCCGTGGAAGTCGGGCGGGTGGGGTTTTCATAGAACTCCACCGCCGCGGCGCTCCCGCCTTGTGTGTCCGTAAAGACGCTTTCAGAGAACCCTTCCGGGATGATGATGGCTGCCGCGATTTTGTCTTGATTGACCAACGCGCGCGCCTCAGCCGGGTCTTGCAGCATTTCCGCGGCAATCAGTTCGCTGAGTTCGCTGGCGGTAAACACATCCTCCAGCGCCTGCCCCAACTCTCCGCGGTCCTGATTTACAATCACGAGCGGAATCTGACTGATGCCAAGTTGGGTAGAGCCGGAAAACCTGCCGGTAAGCGCGCCCATGCCCAGCGTGAGGGCGAAAGGCGCCAGCAGCATGAACACCAGACCGGCCGGGTCGCGAAAAATCAGGCGCAGGTCTTTTAACGCGATCAGAAAGAATTTGCGCAGGTTCATGGCGTCAATCCCTCAGGGCGCGTCCGGTCAGGTGCAGGAATACCGCTTCCAGGTTCGGCTCGCGCATATCCACGGAGTGAATCTTGATTCCCAGCTCATTCGCCCGGGAAACCACGGATGCCAGCAGCTCTTCAGCGGAGGGCGTTACCAACGCGACTTCATGGTCGCTGGGGTTGGCTTGCAGCACGCCCGGGAGCGCTTTGAGCGCCTGAGACAGATGTTCGGGGTCCTCATTTTCGCCCAGGTGCAGAATCAGCGTGTCCATTTCCCCTACCTGAGCGGTAAGCTCGGCTTGTGTTCCCAGGGCTATCAGTTTGCCGTGGTCAATAATCCCCACCCGATGGGAAAGCTCTTGCGCCTCTTCCATGTAGTGGGTGGTGTAGAGAACTGTCATGCCTTCTTTGTTGAGGGCTTTTACCGAATCAAGAATTGCCCGGCGCGACTGCGGGTCGATGCCGACAGTCGGCTCGTCTAAAAACAGCAGGCGCGGCTTGTTCAGCAGCCCGACCGCAATGTTCACCCTGCGTTTCATGCCGCCGCTGTAAGTTTTCACACGCTCTTTAGCGCGGTCTGCCAGGCCGATTTGTTCCAGCAGCTCCTGCACGCGCGTTTTCAGGGCTTTGCCAGTTAAACCGTACATCTCTCCCCAAAAGTTCAGGTTTTCGAGGGCGGTCATATCGTCGTACAGCGCGATTTCCTGCGGAACAACGCCAATCATGCGTTTTACTTCCATCGGTTCCTTGGTGACGGAATGCCCGAAGACCGCCGCGTCGCCGCCTGTAGGCGGAAAAAGCGTTGAGAGGATTGAAATCGTGGTAGTTTTGCCAGCTCCGTTTGGTCCGAGCAAGCTGAAAATCTCACCTTCTTGAATATCGAAAGAAATATCATCGACAGCCGTCTTGCTGCCGTATTTCTTGACAAGGTTGCGGACTTCCAAAACAGTACCCATCAATTGCCTCCGTATCCAATAGGGATGGACATAGTATACAAGAAATATTGATGAACGGTTTAAGCAAAACGATGCTTTACCGGGGAAAAAGGACTGCAAATATGGGGGGGTTATAGAAAAAGCATGCTCACAGCAAGCGGATGAGCTTCCCTGAAAGGTTCTTGGCGCGGGCTATTGGCTGGAATCCTGCTCCATCAGCCCATAAAAGGGGTAGATGCCCTGACTGGCCAGGCCTTCGATAACATCCGGGCTGAGCATTTCGGCAGCATGGTAGTGCAGCCCAAAGCGCCGTTGAATCTCTGAGATGGAGCCGGCTTTTTCTGCCGCGCGAATTATTTCATCGCATTTGCTTTCGTTGTAGGTTGTGCGCAGCGCTTCGCGAAATTCCTCAAGCAGCGCCTGTCTTTTGTGCGGGTCGGTGGGCAGCGAGAAGCGCATGCCGGAATACTTGCGGTCGTAGGCTTCGCAAATTTTCTCGGCGCTCAGCGCGGGATACATGCCGCGGAAAACCACCATATCCTGGTCCAGCTTCTTGCGGGGGACTGCCAAAGTCTTGGGATAACCCAGGCTTAAGAGCAGCACCGGAGCAGCCAGCATTGGGATTTTGTAAAGTTCCGAGACCGCGGGAATGCACTCCAGGATGGTGCCTACATAGCAAGCCCCGATTCCGTACAGCCAGGCCGCGGTTTCGATGGTCTGCGCTGCGCAGACAACGTCATCCATGGCAATGGCGAAATGCCGGAAGCTCTTGTTGCAGGTAAAAGGCGCGTTGCTTTTACGGCTGTATACTGCCAGTTTGTGCCAGTCCAACAGGAATATCAGGTTCACCGGCGCCTGGGCGATAAAGCTCTGCCCCCCGCAAAGCTGCGCCAGCTGCTGGTTCCGCAGGCGGTTCTTTTCAACGATGATGGAATAGGGCTGCAGATTGCCGCCTGTGGCGCTGTTGATGCCCGCGGCCAGCACCTCATAGAGGATTTCCTCAGGAATTGGTTCCTCTTTAAAATTTCGCACGGATTGGCGCGCCTGCATCAAACCAACCGCCCAATCAGCTTTATCTAAATCTCGCTGCATCCTTCTACCTCACTGCTTCATCCTCTATTTTAATGGATAAAAGCAGTTAAATGGGCCGCAATCGCAACACAGCCCGTTTGTTTGCCTGAAAAACCCGCGCTTTGCGGGGGATTATTCCACCACAAAGCGCCGCGGCTTTATTCCTGGGTATCCCGAGAGTATTTTTCGTCAAGTTTGGCAAGCAGGAAAGATACCAGCCCGCCGGCAGTGAAGAGCAGCGCGCAGGCGGCAATCATGCCCAAACCCCGCACGCCCGAGGGAATAATGGCCAGCGTTGACCCGACCACGATGCCCAGGATGATGTGATACATCAGCGCGTAAAACTTTTTGAAGAGCCAGGAAACCAACCTTGCGAACAGCAGGACGCAGGCTAATCCGCCCAGCACCAGGGGAATGATAACTCCAAAGTCCAGGCGGCTGATGCCGCTGGCCATGGGTTCATATAATCCAAGATAAATCAGGAAATTCGAAGGGCTCATTCCGGGTACGACCACACCCAGACCAATCATCGCGCCGCTCAGCAGCCAGCTGCCAAAGTTTTGCGCCATCTGAACGCTGCGAATGGTTTGCAGCCAGCGCATCAGGAGGAGCGTGCCAATGGCAATGGCAGCCAGCAGTGCCCAGTGCCACGGCTTGCGTCCCTGCTTTCCCGAGGCCTTAATCAGAGAGGGAAAGGTGCCAGCGATAAAGCCGATGAAGAGCCAGGTAAATTGCGCGGGGTAATGCCCAAACGCCCATTCCACAACGGCAGAAAAGGCCAGCACTCCAAGCACACCGCCAATTCCCACCGGCAGAAAATAAACCAGGTTTTTAAAGAACTTTTTGCGCAGGTTTCCGAGCCAGCGCATTAAGGGTTCGTAAATTCCAAAAACGACTGCCAGCACGCCGCCAGACAGCCCCGGAGTGATAAAGCCAATCCCTACTAAAACGCCTTTCAAAAGCCGCAGAATCCACTCCGCGAGCAGCGGCTTCGGCCGGGTTATCGTTTCCTGAGTCATCCATTTCTCCTGCCAAGAATTACTAAAGCCCCACAATTATAGCCCCAAGCGGCAGGTTGGTGTTCCCACACCAATGATTCAAACAAGAATCAGTCCAAGAATCCATACGCCGAGCACGGCCAGGATTATCAGCGCGAACCGGCCCGCCGGCTGTTTGTCCGCGGGGTCTTTCCAGTGATAACGCTTGGAAAGCAGAATAACCATGATGTTTATCAGATACACCAGCGGAATGACGGCGCTGACAAGGATAAATATGATTGGGTCGGACATCTCGTTCTTTGCCAGGACAGCGTATCCAATCATCGCGATGACCCAGACAATCCCGCCCAAATAACCGGGCGCGGACTTAATTCCATGCATCGCCCGCAGCCGTGCGGCAAACATTCCAAGCAAAACAATCACCGCCAGGCAACCTGCCAACAACCAAAACGCGCTTAATGCTGATCTCATGATGTTTCCTATGGGTAAGCTCCGTGCATAATTATACCCAATGCCCCTCGCGCCCTGCCGGCGCCTTCCGCAAAGCTTGTATACCGGGCTGAAATGGAAAATGCTTTGTGCTACACTCACTTTCATACATGTTCAAAACTCGTGTTTCTTCACAAAGAGGTGACCAATGAAACAATTGCCCGGGCAACAATGGGTATGTAATGTATGCGGTTTTTCAATCGAAGGGGACACTCCCCCGGATAACTGCCCGCAGTGCGGCACAGACCGCGACCACTTTGAGAAAATTTATCCAGCTGGCACCCGTTATCTCATCATTGGCGCGGGCATCGCTGGCGTCAGCGCGGCCGACGCAATTCATCAGGCGGACCCCAACGCAAAAATTGTGCTGCTTTCCGATGAGACCGAGCTGCCCTATTTCCGCATGAACCTCACGCGCTACCTGGCCGGTGAATTAGACGACAGCAAGCTTGATTTGCATTCCCGCGCCTGGTACCTGGAGAATGACATCGAACTGCATCTGAACAGCAAGGTGGTAGACATCAACGCGCAGGAACGCCTGGTTTTTACCGCCGACGGACGCAGCTTTGCTTATGACCGCTTAATTCTCACCACCGGCGCCTCTCCTTTTGTACCGCCCTTCGCAGGCGCCCATCTGCCGGGCGTGCAGACCCTGCGCACCCTGCGGGATGCCAACGCCATTCTGTCTGTCTGTTCCCGGCCTGTGAACGTGGTTTGCATCGGTGGAGGGTTGCTCGGGCTCGAAGTCGCAGGGGCAATTTCCAAACGCGGCGCGAATGTGAGTGTGGTGGAAAGCCTGCCCTGGCTGCTGCCACGCCAATTGGACCAGCCCGCCAGCCGTATTCTTCAGCAGAAAATTGAAGCGATGGGAATTCATGTGTACACCGGCGCCAAAACAAAGGCGCTGGTTGGATTGGAACACGTGGAAGCGGTCGAGCTGGAGGACGGCAGCTCCCTGCCGGCCGACCTGGTCATCATCAGCGCGGGTGTGAGCGCCAATCTGGAACTTGCCCACAAAGCGGGTCTGGCAGTCAACCGCGGCATTATTGTGGACGACACGATGCGTACCTCCGACCCGAACATTTACGCCGCCGGGGATGATACGGAATATCAAGGCCGCATGTACGGCCTGTGGGTGCCGGCCAAAAGCCAGGGCACCATCGCCGGCTTTTCCGCGGCAGGCAAACCAGCCAGATTTGTCAGCGACCCGCCTTCCGCGCGCCTGAAAGTGCTGGGTATAGACCTTTTCAGCATCGGCGAAATTACTCCAACGCAGAGCGGCGATGTGCTGCTGGCCGACCAGAGCGACGGTAACTACGCCAGCTTCCTTTTCCGCGAGGGCGTCCTGCGGGGGTCCATCCTGCTTGGCGACGCCTCCCTGGCCGCTCCGGTCAAGAGCGCGGTGGAAGCCCAGCGCAATTTCAGCGCTGAACTGGCGCGGGGAATCAGCGCGGCAGACTTCAAAAAAGTGATTAAAGCCTGAATATCCTCTTCAGGGATTAAATAAGCAGGCAGAGTTCGGGCAAACTCTGCCTGCTTATCCTTTTAATAGGCCTAAATTGGGCGCAAAAAGAGCCCCGGTCGTGAGGCTCGGATTTCCAACGCTCCCTGTGGCAGCTTATAGAGGCGCGATAGTCTCTCAGCGGTCAGTATTTCGGCGGGCGCGCCCACCATCACAGAGCCGCTGCCGTCCACTAAAACGGTTTCGTCGCTGGCGGTCAGGGCGATTTCCGGGTCGTGCGTGGTCATCAGGATGGTTGTGCCGCCGTCGCGCAGGTCCGAGAGCGTCTGCATCAGGCGGTATTTGTTGCCAAGGTCCAGATGAGCGCTGGGTTCATCCAGCAGCAGCACGCGCGGCTCCTGTGCCAGGGCGCGCGCGATGAGCACCAGCTGCCCTTCGCCGCCGCTCAATTGGTCCACGTAAGCATCTCCCAGCGCTGGAATGCCCGCCCTGGCGAGCGCCTGCCGGGCCGCCTCTTTATCCGCTTTGCCTGGCGCGCCAAACAAAGCCAGGTGCGGAGCCCTCCCGAACAGAACATACTCCATCACCGTGTAGGAATACGGCTGGCGTTCCGTCTGCGGCACAAACGAGACTCTTCGGCCCAATTCCGCGCGGGAGTACGTGTCCAGTGGACGGTTTTCCAGCAGCACCCGCCCGGCTGAAGGCCGCAGCCAACCCAATGCCATATAAAGCAACGTGGTTTTCCCAATTCCGTTGGGTCCCAGAATCACCGTGAGGGTGCCGCGCCGCAGCTGGTAATTTAAATCGGTGAAAATCTGCCTGGCGGGGGTATACCCAAAGGCTACATGCTCAAAACTCAACAGGGCAGTACTCATACGCGCACCCCCTTTCCCAACCCCCGCGCCATCAGGACCATAAAGATGGCAGCCCCAAGCAGGGAGGTGAGAATCCCAAGCGGAATTTCCCCGGCGATAAGCATGCGCGCCAAATCATCACAAATGACCGCGAATGCCCCGCCCAGGAGCATTGCCGCCGGCAAATTGCGGCGCGTATCAGAGCCGACCAGGCGCCGGGCGATGTGCGGAATGATGAGCCCAATCCAGCCCACCATGCCGGCCACAGAAATAATCGCGGAGGTGGCCAGAACGGCCGCAACCATCATCAACGAACGCTCACGCCGGGGCGCCGCTCCCAACGAAAAAGATGTGGTTTCATCCAGCGCGAGCAGGTTCAGGCGCCAGCGAAAGGCAAAAATAAGCGCCAGACCTAACAAGCAGGCTGGCAGCACCGCCCAAAACTTATCCCAGGTGATGCTCGCGAGCCCTCCCAACATCCAGAACGTGATTTCAGGCAGCTGCCGCAGCGGGTCTGCCAGGTATTTCACAATGCCCAGTCCAGCCGAAAAGAGCGCGGAAACCGCGATCCCCGCCAGAACCAGGCGCAGCAGCCAGCTGCCCACGCGGATGCGGCGCGCAAGCAAATAAGAAAAACCCAATCCCAAAAACGCAAAAAGGGCCGCGGTCCCTTGCACAGCAGCAGCAGATGCGGAAAGGAAAACAATCGCCACAGCCGCCCCAAAGGCCGCCCCCTGGGAAACCCCCAAGAATCCGGGTTCCACCAGAGGATTGGCAAATATCATCTGAAAGACCGTCCCTGATGCTGCCAGCACCATGCCCAAAAGCGCGGCGGTCAGCAGCCTCGGCAGGCGAATGTTCAGCACCAACAGACGCGCCAGTTCATTCTCTCGCAGCTGACCGGGGCGGAGAAAACCCGCCTGGGGATAGCGCCCCAAAAATACGGACAGGCCCAGCAACAGGACAAAACTAACCGCAAATAAAACCCAGAGCCAATCTTTCCAGGCCTTTCCACGGTCCGTTCTTAAAAGCGATTCGTCTTCGTTCAACGCAAGTCACCCTGGGTATTAGGGAGCAGGTTCGCGTCGTAAGAGGCGTTATCAATCTTATATGCGAATTGGTAGAAGTCCCTGGCAATCTGTACAAAATCCGTCTGACCAAAGACTTCCGGATGCAGGCGGGCAGCCAGCCATCTCAGGCCAAGCACCCAGCGGGTATCCGGCTGGTCCCAGCTGTAAACATCCTTGGGAAAGCCGTAAAGATGACCTTCCCTGACGGCGCGCAGCAGCTGCCACTGCGGGTCCGCCTTTAATTGGGCTGCGACCCCGCTTGGGTCCTGGGCGTAAGCGATGACCAGGATAATGTCGGGGTCCCAGGCCGCTATCTGCTCTATGCTGACCTGTGCCCAGCCCGAGCCGATATTCGCGTCCAACCACACCGGACTGCCGCCAGCCATCTGAACCATCAGTGTTTGCATCCAGGCCGCCGGCGGAACATCGAATGCCACCGCGCCGTCTTTTTCTGAATATTGCAGCACCAACACGTTTTGTTTGTAAGCAGAAACGGACACCTTTTGTTCAATTTCCGCCGCCGCGTCCTGGTAGAGCTTAATGAGCTCCCGTGCGCGGTCTGGATTGCCAAAAATCCGGCCAATCAGCTCCAGGTCGCGGTAGTATTGTTCCGGAGTTTCAAAGTCCACATAAACTACCGGGATATTCAGCGCTTCAATCGGAGCGCCGTATTTCTCAGCCTGAGAACTCTTGAGAATGACCAGGTCGGGTTCGGCTGCGACAAATTGTTCCACGCCGGCATCGCGTTTGAGAAAAGCCTTTTCAGCGTACCCTGGATCGAGCAATTCAATGAAATTAAGGTTGCCCTGCGAGACAGCCTCAAACGCCACCACCCGTTCTTTAGCCTCCGGGAACATATAAAGCGCGTCCAATATCATCAGCGAAGCTTTGCCGGTCACCACAATGCGCCGCGGAAGCCTTTCCAGTTTCACTTCGCGATTCAATGCGTCCACCAGAACGACAGGTTGATCTTGCGTCTGGCTTTGGGTCGGCGCGGCCTGCCCACAGGCAGCCAGCAGCACGGCAGATAAGAGCAGCACGATGAGGGTACGTTTCATTATTATCCTTCCAAAATGCTTGGTTTGGTTTCATTAAGGTAATCCAGAATACTCTGAATTTGTTTTGTTCGGAAATTGCGAACCAGGGCTTCAAAGGCAGAGCCGCTGTAGTTGTGACTGCTCTGCTGCCGCAACCATGATTCTGCCGCGCGCGTTTGGCCTTCATAGAGCTCGCGCCGCGCGTCCCGGGGTAATTCCGAAAAGAAGAAAAGCTTCGCGAACCATTCCTGCCGAAATTCACGGGGGGAAAGCACCGGGGTTCTCATCCAGCGCAAAAAAGCCGCTTCTCCCTCGGCTGTGAGCGCGAATACTTTTCTATCGGGCGCGTTCTCGCCGCTTTCAAGCTGGGAGACAAGTAAGCCGTGCTTTTCAAGTTTGTTCAACGCGGCGTACAGCCAGCCGGGTTTGACTTTCCAGATGACTCCCAGGTTTTTATCCCACTTTTGCAGAATGTCATAACCATATTGCGGTTTTTGATAGATTAATCCCAATAAAGCATATTCAAGGTATAAAGGCAAAGCAGTTCGCGGTGACATCTGGCATCCTCTCTATTCACGTAGTGAATAGTAAACATTCTATCACAACAGCAGTAAATATTTCGCAAGGACCAAAAAGGTGAGAAGAAACGTGTCGGGTCAAGAAGAGCCTCAGCGTTGGAAAGCTTGCTGATACACGCTGAGAACGCGGGCGCGCGCCAGGTTGTGCTCCACAATTGGCAGCGGATAATCCACACCCACGCGGCAGCGGGCAGCCCCCTCCAATTCCGCGGGCATTTCCCACGGCGCGTGAATGTATTGGTCGGGCACGCCTGCCAGCTCCGGCACCCAGCGGCGCACATAAGCCCCTTGCGGGTCAAATTTGCGCCCCTGCAGAACAGGGTTGAACACGCGGAAGTAAGGCGCGGCATCTGTGCCCGTTCCGGCCGTCCACTGCCAGCCGCCGTTATTCGAAGCCGGGTCGCCGTCTATCAGCTGCTGCATGAACCAGCGTTCGCCTTCCTGCCAGTTAATCAGCAGGTGCTTGACCAGGAAAGAAGCGCAAATCATCCTGGCGCGGTTGTGCATCCAGCCAGTGGTCGCCAGCTGGCGTATCCCAGCGTCCACCACCGGGTAACCAGTGCGCCCGGCCTGCCAGTCTGCCAGGTCCTGCGGGGCTGCGCGCCAGCGAATGTTTTTACCCGCCGGCACGAACGACTCGCTCAGCACCTGCGGGAAATGCCAGAGGATGGACAGGTAAAACTCCCGCCAGATGAGTTCGTTCAGCCAGGTTTCCGCGCCGGCGCGGGAATCTTCATCGCGAGCGTCCGCCATCGCGGCGCGGGCTGCCTGGGCTGCCTGGCGGGGAGAGAGCATGCCAAAGCGCAGATAAGGCGAAAGCGCAGAGGTGCCTTCCAGGTCCATGCGGTCCCGCTGGCTCCTGTACGCGTAAATCGGACCGTCCAGGAAGGATTCCAGGCGGCGCTGCGCTTCTTGTTCCCCGGCAGGGAAGTGCGCGGGGGCGGGCAGAGCGGGGATTTCCCCGGAGGCCAAAGCGGGCAGCGCTGGCAGCGAAAGCGGCTTGCCAGCCTGCGGGGATGGGAAGGGCAAAGCTTTCCAGGCGCGGCTGAAGGGGGTGAACACGGTGTAAGGGTTCCCATCGTTTTTGACCACAGCCCCAAACGCGTGCGCCCCCACCCCCGGCAGCAGGCTTAAGGTTGCGCGCGCCCCCACCGCGCGGTCGCGCTCGCGGGCGTACGGAGAGGCATCCTCTTCGGCAAAGACAGGCGCGCCGCCAAGCTCCTCCGCCAGGCGCGGGATTTCTTGTACGGGATCCCCGCGGCGGATGACCAGCCCGGAGCCCAGCGCGCGCAGGTCGGCCTGCAGGCTGCGCAAGCCGGCAAACAAAAAAGCCTGCCGACGTTCGGCGGGCCTGGCAAGCAGGGTAGGGTCCAGGACAAAAACCGGCACAAAGGCGCCGCCGGCCTCGAAGGCGGCCTGGAGGGCCAGGTTGTCGGTCAGTCTCAAATCGCGGCGAATCCACCAGATAGCCATGCGCGTCCTTTCGGCGTGGAGGTTTACCTCCTGGGCTAATTTTACCCGAGAGCGCGTCCGCCAGCACTGATGGGACCGGGCAATTTAATGGGTGGACAAAAAAGCGGGGATTTGCTATAATCTTGGCACTTCGGGCGCGTAGCTCAGTTGGTTAGAGCGCACGGTTCACATCCGTGAGGTTCGGAGGTTCGAGCCCTCTCGCGCCCATGTTTTTTTATTTAACCCCCAGGTTTTTTCTTATCCCATCCGAGCACCCGCGGAGGGTGTAATAAAGGGTCGGAGGTTCGAGCCCTCTCGCGCCCATGTTTTTTTTATTTAACCCCCAGGTTTTTTCTTATCCCATCCGAGCACCCGCGGAGGGTGTAATAAAGGTTCGGAGGTTCGAGCCCTCTCGCGCCCATGTTACCTGCTCCTGCTGGTCTCCTGACCAGCAGTTTTATTTTCCCATCCGTGCACCCGCAGGGGGTGTCATAAAGGTTCGGGAGACGAGCCCAGCTATGTACTGCCTTCGGCTTGTCGCGCCCATGTCACCTGCTCCTGTTGGTCTCCTGACCAGCAGTTTTTTTCCCATCCGTGCACCCGCAGGGGGTGTCATAAAGGTTCGGGAGACGAGCCCAGCTATGTACTGCCTTCGGCTTGTCGCGCCCATGTCACCTGCTCCTGCTGGGCTCCTGACCAGCAGTTTTATTTTCCCATCCGTGCACCCGCAGGGGGTGTCATAAAGGTTCGGCGCGTTTTCAATCTTTATTGCCGGCCGGTCCCGCTCTCACGGCGCTATCCCCACGATAATCCGCGTCTGGGAGAAATAGCCGGCTTTCATATCGGCCGGCTCGGTGCTCAGCTGCCGCCCGCAGAAATACAGCACCAGCCCGCCCGCCTCCAACTCCGCGAAGCCGCTCTCCGGATAGGTTTCCGCCAGGTACGGCACGAGGTCCATCACATGCTCCGAAACCACCGCCACCTCCGCGGCTGGTACGCGCGCCAAAGCTGAGACCGTGCCAGTTACCTTCTCACCATTCACTTCAAAAACGACTTGGCTGCCAATCAGGCACTGCGCGGCTTTCAGGTCAAATTCCTCGGGGGTGTTCAGGCGCCCGCTTATGTGGCGCTCCATGTATTCCTGCAGCGGAAAGGCGCTTTGCACCCGGCCCAACACATCCAGGCCCGAATGCATCCACAAACCGGTGTATCCCAGGTGCTCCCAGGCGACCACATTACTCTTCCCGACCTCAAAGAGGCCGCTATCAAATATTTCCGGTGTCCAGGCATACACCGAGAAGGCAGGCAACGCGATGCGTCTCTCCTCGCAAGTCGGTGTGAAGACGGCCTTTATCTGTCCTTCCAGCCAACTGACACCGCCAAAACGCATCCAGGTATCTGCTGGCGGTGGCGTCGGCTCTGGCTCTTGGGTAATTACAGCGCGCCCCAATCCGGAGCGCAAGCCCAGGCTCGGCGCGGCTTCAGTTACCATAACTAGTTGGGCTGGCTGCCCGGCAAGAAACGGGTCCCTTATTGCCGGCGCGCTCTCCACGGCAGGCGGCATCTGAGGGTTGTACTGTCGGAAGAGCACAACCCCCAGAGCAATCGCAAGGATGCCGGAGCTGATGCTGACAGCCTGCAGCAGTTTCTTCCAGAATTTAGTCATCCTGCTTTCTCAAAGCGGCGTAAGAGCCGATCGAAATCAATCCAAATACCGCCGCGGCAGTTTGCAGCAGCGCCGGGCTCAATCCGCCGCCGGTTTGAGGTGAGCGGCTCGGTGCCGGCGTGGGGGTAGGTGTACCGGCTGGGTCCTCCGGGTCTGGCGTAATGGTGACCTCAGGGGTCGGCGTCTGGGTCTCCGCGGGGGGCGTGGTCGGCGTGCTGGTGGGCACATCCGTTGGCACCTCGGTCGGGGTATTCGTCGCGGTGGGCTCCAGCGTTGGGGTGTTCGTCTCGGTAGGCTCCAGCGTGGGCGTATTCGTCGCGGTGGGTTCCAGCGTGGGCGTATTCGTCGCGGTGGGCTCCAGCGTGGGCGTATTGGTAGGAGTGTTCGTCGGCGTGTTCGTCGGGGTATTGGTGGGCGTGTTCGTCGGGGTATTGGTGGGCGTATTCGTCGCGGTGGGCTCCAGCGTGGGCGTATTGGTAGGAGTGTTCGTCGGCGTGTTCGTCGGGGTATTGGTGGGCGTGTTCGTCGGGGTATTGGTGGGCGTATTCGTCGGGGTATTGGTGGGCGTGTTTGTCGGGGTAGGTTGTCTGTTGACGAGGTAGTTATCCTGCTTGTTCCCGACATTCACGTTGTAGGTGCCCCAATCGTCCGCGGCAATCGTATACGCGTTAATACAAAAGGCTCCCAGGCTGTTTGTGGTCAGAATCCCGGAAGCGACAATCTGACCTGGGTCGCCGGAAGCCCCGCCGGGCTGCCCGATGATATTCCAGGGATATGCCGTATTGGGATCAAAGTTGTCTCCGTTGATATAAACAGTTTCTCCTACATTGAAAAGGTTTACATTTTGTTGGGCGGTGCCGCAGTCATTGCGGGTGGTCCAGATTGCGCCGCTGTTGCCCTGCGCGCTGGTCTGGGAAAAAATCATCGAAACTACTGATAATACAGCGCTGAGGGCGATGATTATTCGTAACCCGTGCTTCTTCATGGCTGTCCTTTCTCTATGAATTCGTGATACCATCACGAATTTTTTTCATACCAGATGCGTCATATTAATACATCCGGGGAAAAGACTCAAACGCATGTACAAAGAATCACTAAAAAAAACATCGTTTTCCAAAGAAAAAACGGGAACCTATTGAACTATGGCGCCTCCGCTCAGCTGTTTCGCTGCCAGCCAGTTCCTGGATTATAATTAGCGACCACAACCACTTTTGAGGACTACCTTATGCCACCCATTTCACTGACCGGCATCAAGCCGACCGGCAACCCGCACATCGGCAACTACTTCGGCATGTACCGCTCCGCCCTTGCCCTCACCCAAAAATACCTGGGCATGTATTTTGTCGCGGACCTGCACGCCCTCACCACCACGCCTGACCGCAAGGAACTGCAGGCGCTGATTTACGAAGTGGCTGCCAGCTGGATTGCCCTGGGCCTGGACGTGGAGAAGTCCATCTTCTTCCGCCAGTCCGATATCCCCGAAATCCCCGAATGCACCTGGCTGCTGGCCTGCGTCACCCCCAAAGGACTGCTGAACCGCGCCCATGCCTACAAAGCCGCGCTGGATAAGAACCTGGAAGCAGGGCGCGACCCCGATGACGGCGTGAACGCCGGGCTCTACAACTACCCGGTGCTCATGGCGGCCGATATCCTGCTCTACGATTCCGATGTCGTGCCGGTCGGGCTGGACCAGAAGCAACACATTGAAATCACGCGCGACATTGCCGAAAACTTCAACCGAATCTACGGCAAAACGCTGAAATTGCCCGAGGGAATCATCCCAGAGGATGTGCAGTCCGTGCCAGGCATCGACGGCCGCAAGATGAGCAAGAGCTACAACAACACCCTGCCCATTTTTGCCCCGGAGAAAGACCTGCGCAAGCAGATTATGCGCATTGTGACCGACAGCACCCCGCCCGAGGCTCCCAAGAATCCGGATACCTGCAACCTGTACCAGATTTACCGCTTATTCGCACCCCCCGAAAGACTCGCTCAGGTGCGGGCGCTGTACCTTGAAGGCGGCCTGGCCTACGGCGCCCTTAAATCCGAGCTGGCGGAGTTGGTCCTCTCATACTTCGGCGAAGCCCGCCGCAAGTACAACGCGCTCATCGCGGACCGCGCCTACCTGGACCAGGTTCTGGCGCAGGGCGCGCAGAAAGCGCGCGCCATCGCCGCGCCTGTGCTTAAACGCATGCGCAAAGCCGTCGGGATTGACGCCTGACGCGCCGCACAGGTCAGAACAGCTGAAAATACTTCCGAAAGACCGCCCGGCGGGTCAGGGGCGCCTTTCATTAAAGCCGAATATTACGAAGCGGTCATCGATTAACCAGCTTCTACAGGGAATTTGAATGCAAAAAGAACAAAGAATTAAAGAAACGAACCTTTCAGTAGGCCTCGGGCTGGGCGCGAACATCGTCCTCGCGCTGGTAAAGTCCATTGTGGGTATCATCGGCAGTTCGCCAGCGCTGCTGGCGGACGGTATCAACTCCACTTCCGACGTGGTTTACTACCTGGTTGTGTCGGTTTTTGTGCGCGCTGCGAACAAACCCGCTGATGATGAACATCCCTACGGCCATACCCAGTATGAGAGCGTTGGCGCCCTGGTGGTTGGCGCTTTCGTGATTACCACCGCCCTCACCATCTTCTGGAATGCCATCGACACACTGGTGCAGCTGCTGCAGGGTAAAAGCGACTTCAGCGGCGCCAGCCAGCTTGCCCTATGGGTTGCCATCGGAACCGTGCTGATTAAAATCGGGCTTTTTGTGGTTACCGCCTACCTTGGCAAGAGAACCAACAACGACACGGTCCTCGCCCTTGCCTCCGACCACCGCAACGATATTCTGGCGGCTTCCGCAGCCGCCCTGGGCATCTTTATGGGCAGGTTGGGCTACCTCTGGATGGACCCCGTTGCCGGCGCCCTGGTGGCTTTCTTCATCCTGCGCACCGGTTTGTCTATCGTTCGTGAGTCTACAGCCGCATTGATGGATACCGTCCCTGGCGCGCCCCTGAACGATAAGGTGACAGCCCTTGTCCGCTCCGTCCCCGGCGTGCAGGAAATTGACAGCATCCTCGCGCACCGCTTCGGGCAGTACTACACCATCAATCTGACCATCAGCGTGAGCGACCAAATCAGCGTGCACGACGGCGACATCATTGCCAGCCAGGCCGAAAAAACCCTGCTGGAAAACATCCCGGATTTGCGAAATGTGCATGTGCATTACCACCCGACCGAGCGGTACCGCGCCGAGCTGTAAACAGGCACTCCTTTCTCACAACGCCGGAATCCCATCCGGCGTTTTTGCTGTCTGATAGGATATAATTTTTTCAGATGCGAACCTCCGGCTAAGCTTTTTTGCCGGCACAAGGCAGAGGAGGAAGTGATGATAAGCAACTTTACCTACTACAACCCCACCAAAATCATCTTTGGAACCGGCACTATTCCCAAACTGAATAAACTCGTCCCGCGCAAAGCCAAAGTGATGGTCCTCTACGGCGGCGGTTCTATAAAAAAGAACGGCGTGTACGACCAGGTGATGGCCGCCCTCAAGAAGCGCGAAGTGCTGGAATTTGGCGGCATTGAAGCCAACCCGGATTACGACACGCTGATGCAAGCTGTCAAAAAAATCCGCAAAAAGGGCGTCGATTTTCTGCTGGCAGCCGGCGGCGGTTCGGTCATCGACGGCGTCAAATTCATCGCGCTGGCAGCCCTCTACCCCGGCGAAGACCCCTGGGAAATTCTTGCCGGCGACGGTCTCTCCAAGGCAAAGGAAGCCCTCCCCTTCGGCACGGTGCTCACCCTGCCTGCCACCGGCAGCGAGATGAACAGCAACGCCGTCATCTCCCGCCGCAGCATTCAAGAAAAGCTCTCCTTCAGCAGCGACCTGGTCTTCCCGCGCTTTTCCATCCTGGACCCCGAGACGACTTATTCCCTGCCGCAAAAACAGGTGCGCAACGGCCTGGTGGATGCCTATGTGCACGTGCTGGAGCAGTACCTTACCTATCCGGTTGGCGCGCATGTACAGGACCGGCAAGCGGAAGCTGTCTTAATGGCGCTGCGGGACGTCGCCCAGGCTGCGCTGCGCGTGCCGCCTGATTACAACGCCCGCGCGAACTTCATGTGGGCGGCCAGCTGCGCCCTCAACCACACCCTCAACCGCGGCGTGCCCGAGGATTGGGCCACGCACAGCATCGGCCACGAGCTCACCGCGCTTTACGGCCTGGACCACGCCGAAACCCTGGCGGCTGTGCTGCCCTGGCTGCTGTGGGTCAAACGCAAGCAAAAGCAGGGCAAGCTGCTGCAGTACGGCTACCGCGTGCTGGATATCAAGACCCAAAAATATTCCGAGCGGATTGACCAGGCCATCGAAGCCACGTCGGCTTTCTTCCACAGCCTGGGCATGCCCACCACCCTCACCGCCTACGGGATTGACCCCGACGAGGCCGCCCAAAAGGTGCAGGCGCGCATGGAAAGGCACGGCTGGACCTTTGGCGAGCACAATGATATTGACGGCAAAACTGCCGCGGAGATTTTGAGGCTGAGCAGGTAGGGACTCTGTACCTCAAAAATCAAAAGAGCGCTAACCGCGCTCTTTTGATTGTTAAACTTTCACTTCCGCCTGCGAAAAAGATTCTTGAACAGCGCCCAGGCCAGTTTCGCACCCATCATCAGGTAGAAAAATCCGTTGAACAGAAAGCAGTATTCCCGCGCGAAATGCTTGCGGTAGTAGCGGTAGTACGAGCGGTGCCACTCCAGGATGGAGTTGGCCGGCTGGGCTTTGCTGCCGCCTTCGCCGCCGTAGTGCACGATGCGCGTGATGGGCACGTACATCACCTTCCAGCCGGCTTTGCGCGCCCGCAGGCAGTAGTCGCTGTCCTCCTGGTAGGCAAAGAACTGCTCATCGAACGGCCCCACCTGCTGCCAGGTTTGCCGCCGGATAAACATGCACGAGCCGGAAACCGCCTTCACCTCCGCGATTTCGTCCTCAGGCAGCCAGCTTTGCAGGTAGCCGTTCAGCGCGCGGCTTTTGGGGAAGAGCCTGCCCAGCCGGAAGAAGTAGCCAAATACTTCGGCGGGCCTGGCCTCTCCGCGCCGGCTCTGCTTCTGAAAGCTCCCGTCCGCGTTCAGGACCTTTGGGATGGCAATCCCTGCCGCTTCGTTTGCGCGCAGCCAGCGCACCAGCGGCGAAAACGCGTCCTCCAGCAGCAGCGTGTCGGGGTTCAGCAGCAGAAAAAATTCCCCGCGCGCCTCTGCCAGCATCTGGTTGACCGGCCTGGTAAAACCTTCGTTGCGCGCGTTGCGGATGAGGCGGACCTGCGGGAATTCCGCTTCCAGCATTTCCGACGTGCCGTCCTTCGAGCCGTTATCGGCCACGATGATTTCGTAGCTGACTGGGGCAGCGCTTTCGTCTGGGCTTTGGGATGATTCCTGAGGGGGAAGGAACCTCAGGATGGAACGCAGGCAGGCTTGCAGGTAATCTCGGGCGTTCAGCGTCAGAATACAAATGGAAAGGGTCGGGAGGGTTCCTTCCTGGTTTGCGGTATTCTGTGCTGCGTCGTCGGGAGGTGTTGTCATTAAAAAGCGCCCCGTAATCTGTGAATTTGGGAGTGGTTTCTGTTTCTGATTATACAATCAATTGCGCGGGAGGGAAAAACAAGGTCGCGCCTGTTTCGTGATTGCCGGTTGAGCGTGTTCATATTTTCCCCGTAAGGAAGGCTTATTAGGCTTCCCCACGGGGGAAGCTGGCGAGCACAAGCGAGACTGAAGAGGGGAACATAGGCTTCCCCTGGGGGCTGCTTGCGTGCCGGAGGCTAAGCTGGCGAGCGCAGGGAGACTGAAGAGGGAACAGCACGACAAAGCCCCTCTTCCGCCCTGCGGGCACCTTCACCAAAGTGAAGGCCGTGATTCTCCGCCCTGCGGGCACCTTCCCCCAAGGGAAGGCCGTGATTCTCCGCCCTGCGGGCACCTTCCCCAAGGGAAGGCCGTGATTCTCCGCCCTGCGAGCACCTTTCCCCAATCAGGAAGGTAAAAATCCTTACCCCTCCCGCACCCAAATTTCCGCGCCCTGCTCCATCACCGGCAAACGCAGCACCCCGTTCTGCGCGCGCGCCTGCCCGCCGCTCAAAACCCCGCGGAAACGCTCCTCAGCCGCGAAGCCCGCCTGCGGCAGCGCCAACTCCCGCGCGGGCGCCGCTTCCGCCGAGCGGTTGGCACAGACCAGCACGCGTTCCTTCCCCAGCACGCGCTGGAAAATCAGCGTGTCATCATCCCCAAAGAGTATCTGGAAAGCGCCCTCTGCCAGCGCGCGGCTGCTCTTGCGCAGTGCGATGAGCTTCTGATAAAACCCGAACAGCTCCATATCCCAGGCGCTTTCATCCCAATTCATGCACGCCCGGCTGCCAAAGCCTTCCTGGTCGGTCAGCCCGATTTCATCGCCATAATACACGCACGGCACCCCCGGGAAGCAGAACTGCACAGCCGCAGCCAGCTTGCTCAGGCGCTTATTCCCGCCCAGCTCGCTCAGGATGCGCGCGGTATCGTGGCTGTCCACCGAATTGAGCTGCTGCAAGGCAATCGTCCAGGGCACCGCCGCCAGGTGGTCCTGCCAGCTGCGCAGCACCAGGTCGGTCGGCCAGCGCTCGCTGCCGCCCAGCTTGCCTTTCCACCCCACCGCGTCCTGCTGGTAGGGGCGCAGCCAGTGCAGCAGAGGGTCGGTAAAGCCGGAGTAGTTCATCACGCCGTCCCAGCCGTCGCCCTGCAGCTGGGAGGCCGCCTCAAAGAAGTTTTCTGCCACCAGGTAGGCTTCCGGTTTGGTTTCTTTCACCGCCCGCCGGATTTCGGGGATGACTTCCTTATCCAGCTGCTGGGCATCCAGGCGGCCGAGCATGTTGCCCACGTCCACCCGCCAGCCGCTGGCGTTCCAGGGCGGGCGCAGCCAGCGGCGCATGATGCCGTCCTCGCCGCGGTACATCAGGTCGCGCAGGCGTTGGCTGGCATAATTCAGCTTGGGCAGCGAGCCAAAGCCCAGCCAGGAGGCATACTCGCCGGGGTTTTCGCCAAAGAAAAAGTACTCCCTCTCCGGGCTGTTGGGGTCGGCCTGGGCTGCCTGGAACCAGGGGTGCCCGATGCCGCAGTGGTTGGGGACAATATCCAGAATGTAGCGCATGCCGTGGGCGCGCAGTGCCGCGCTCAAGGCCTCCAGAGCCGCGTCTCCGCCCAGAACCGGGTCCACATGCTCATAATCCGCCACGTCATAGCGGTGATTGGTATAGCCGGTGAAAATTGGGTTCAGGTAGAGCGCGTTCACGCCCAGGCGTCCCAGATAATCCAGCTTCTGCCGGATACCTTCCAAGTCGCCGCCGTAGAAAGGCAGCAAACCGGGCTCGCGGGGGGCGGGCTGCCCCCATGGGAAGGTTTTTCGGTGCCAGTTGCGGTAAGGCAGCACTTCGGCCTGCGGGTCGTTGCCCGTGTTGCCGTTCTCAAAACGGTCCGGGAAGATTTGGTAAAACACGCTGTTTTCCAGCCAGGAAATGGCAGGTGTATCCGCCAGGAGCTTGAAGTCGAACAGCGAAAAGGGGACGCCCTGCCCGATGCCAGCCGCGTTCAGCCACCAGACCACCGTTTCCGTGCGGATGGCAAAGCGGTACGGCACGCGCGGCTCGTTCACGCGCAGGTCCGCTTCCCAGGCGCGCCAGCCATTCTGCGTTCCGGCAGGGCGCATGTCGGTGAACTGCTGCTCGCCGTTAGGGATAGTGCGCAGCACCACCTGCAGGATGGGCGCGCTTTCGGGTGAGAGCAGGCGCACGCGCACTATCTCATCCAGGCGCGGGCGCGGGTTGGAAAGGTAGTCAGCGGTGCCAAAGTGGAGCACCTGCTCCAGCCAATCGGGTCTTTGTGGGGTCATGTTCATCAGCGTCCTCAAGGCGCTAATTTTACCAACGAATGGCAATTCGGGTAGAATACTCCTACGCGCCGGGGGCTGATTTGGTTCAACTTCGTGCGCCTGCCCAGCAAAAATGATTAAAATAGAATGCGGCGCGAACCTTTTGATGAGGGAGGCGCAGGAAAGGAGACCGGGGATAGATGGCAAACGAGACGCTGGATAAAGCCAAAAAGAACAAGGCGGACGAGTTTTACACCCAAATGCCGGATATTGAGGC